>Ga0102832_1000114_pt1 | contig 222113 bp, 213 predicted proteins | sample EBPBio282013_DNA_FD_88942 | JGI IMG/M metagenome (GOLD analysis project Ga0102832, IMG submission 88942) | Wastewater treatment Type I Accumulibacter community from EBPR Bioreactor in Madison, WI, USA - Reactor 2_5/28/2013_ DNA (Illumina Assembly) | ecosystem: Engineered > Bioreactor > EBPR >...
GGGCAGGCGCTGGCCTGTGAGGCGGAGCTGGTGGCCAATCGGCTGCTGGTGCGGGTCAGTCAGGCCGGCTCGCCTGCGCTGGCTCCCGCCTTGCGCAAGCGCGTCATTGATGCGGCGCTGACCGCTGTGGAGAAGACCTTCGCAGCCTCCCGCCAGTCCATTGCGGTGACGATGTTGGCGTTGGTGCAGTAAGGCCTGGGCTAGGCCTGGCGCGAGGTCAGGCCCAGCCGCTTGAGCAAGGCACGGTCGCGCTCGGCCTCGGGGTTGCCGGTGGTCAGCAGCTTGTCACCGTAGAAGATGCTGTTGGCACCGGCAACAAAGCACAGCGCCTGCAGCGCCTCATGCATTTGCTGGCGCCCTGCCGAGAGGCGCACTTTGGCCTTGGGCATGGTGATGCGCGCCACGGCGATCGTGCGCACAAATTCGAAGGGATCGATGTCGTCCACGTCGGCCAGCGGCGTGCCTTCGACCTTGACCAGTTCGTTGATGGGCACCGATTCGGGATAGGGATCGAGGTTGGCCAACTGGGCGATCAGGCCGGCGCGCTCGGTGCGGCTTTCGCCCATGCCGACGATGCCGCCGCAGCACACGCTCATCCCCGCCTGGCGCACGCGCGCCAGGGTGTCCAGGCGGTCCTGGTAGTCGCGCGTGGTGATGATGCGGCCGTAGGCCTCGGGGGCGGTGTCGAGGTTGTGGTTGTAGTAGTCCAGGCCGGCTTCTTTAAGGGCCTGGGCCTGGCTGTCGCTGAGCATGCCCAGGGTGCAGCAGGCCTCCAGCCCCACGTCTTTGACCTCACGGATGAGGGTGGCCACTTTGTCGATGTCGCGGTCTTTGGGTGCGCGCCAGGCGGCGCCCATGCACAGCCGCGTGGCGCCGCTGGCTTTGGCAGCTTCGGCAGCGGCGCGCACGGCGACCACGTCCATCATCTTGCCGGCTTCCAGGCCGGTGTCGTAGTGCACCGACTGCGGGCAATAGCCACAGTCCTCGGGGCAGCCGCCGGTCTTGATGGACAGCAGCGTGGCCAGCTCGATTTCAGCAGGGTCGAAGTGCTGGCGATGCACGCTCTGCGCGCGGTGGATCAGCTCGGGCAGCGGCAGCTCCAGCAGCGCCTGGATGTCGGCCACGCGCCAGCGCTCGGCTGCGGCGGCCGGCGCGGCAGCCGGCTTGTGAAAGGTGATGGGGGTTGCTGCAACGTCCATGCGGCAGGGTCCTCGACATTGGTTCAGACCCGCATTGTCGCCGCTGCCGCGCGGCCGGCCGCCTACAGCTCGGCCACGCGCATCATGATGCCCCGCGCACGCAGCGCCTGGCCCACGCGCTGGGCCGCCGCCTCGTCCTCAAACGGCCACAGCGTGACGGCGTCGCCATCCGGCGTGCCAATGATGTCCACGGAGAGTCGGGCCGTGTGGTTGCCCAGCAAAGGCAACGCGGCGCGCAGGTTGGTCTGGAAGGCGAGCTGCTCGGGCTGGTCGGAGCCGATGCTGCCGATCAAGGCCAGCCGCAGCGGGGGGCCGTTGCGCTGACCGGCATAGCGGCCTGCTCCCAGGCGCAGCGGGTCGGTGGCGTGTTCCAGCGGCATGCCGGCAACGGGGACGGTGGGGGTGACGGGTGCGGGCACCGGTTCGGCCGGGGCGTGCGGCGCAACGGCTGGCGTGGCGGGCGGCGGTGCAGCGACAGTGGCCATGGGCACGGTGGGCGCGGCCACCGGCGCCGCGTCGGTGCGCGCCATCAGCTCTGGCCATGTGGGCGTGGGCGACTGTTGCAGCAGCGGCGCCAGCCACACGCCTGCCGCCAGCAGCGGCAAGGCAGCCAGCAGCCCCGCCACGGCGACGCGGGGCAGGCTCCAGAGGCGCTGCCCCAGCACCGGCCAGGCCTGGCCGGGTGCGGTCGGTCGGCCCAGCAGCAGGCGCCGGCTCTTGCGCCCGCCCGCCTTGAGCGCCGCCACCTGCAGGTGCAGCGACTGGGCCTGGGTGGGGTTCCAGCCGGCGGCCACGGGCACCGCACGGCGTGCCCAGTGGCGCGCGCCAGGGCGCTCGACATAGCCGTGGGCCAGCGCAAAGGCGGCCAGGCGCCGGCTGGAGATGCCAGGCAGCAGGCTGGCGTCGTCAAACAAGGCGTAGCGCTTGCCGTCGGCCTGCGGGGCCGAGAACGGCAGGTCGGCCGAGCCGAAGCCGTTGATGTCGGTCGGGGTGAGCCGCCGAGCCAGCGGGTGGCGGTTGTGCCAGCGGATGACCTGGCGCACGATGGCCCGCTTGTGCGCCACCGATTCGGCCGCCATCAGCAGGGTGACGGCGCCGCTGGTCTGCACGCGCGGCGCGGGCCGCAGCAGCTTGGCGATGAAGTCGCGTGCCGCCGCTGCGGCATTGCCGGGTAGTGCCCCGGGCTTGAGGGTCCGCGTCAGGGTCTGCGCGTCGGGAAAGAACGAGTCTTTCATCCCCGGAAAGTCTCAATAGAGAGAGGGCGTGCTGCGCAGCGCCTTGACGGCACCGCCACCCATGGCTGCGCCAAAGCGCTTGGCCAGGCGCTCGGCCACGTTCTCCTGCGGGGTGTAGTCGATGACGTTCTCGGCCTTGATCACCTCGCGGGCCACGTAGTCCAGGCTGCCCAGGTGGTCGGCCAGGCCTTGCTGCACGGCTTCCTGCCCGGTCCAGAACAGGCCCGAGAAGGTCTCGGGCGTCTCTTTCAGGCGCGCACCACGGCCTTGCTTGACCACGGTGACGAACTGCTGATGGATTTGCGCGAGCATCTGCTCAGCGTAGGCCCGCTGGCCGGCGCTCATGGGCGAAAAAGGGTCGAGAAAGCCCTTGTTCTCACCGGCTGTGATGAGCCGCCGCTCGACGCCCAGCTTGTCCATGGTGCCGGTGAAGCCGAAGCCGTCCATCAGCACGCCGATGGAGCCGACGATGCTGGCCTTGTCCACGTAGATTTCGTCGGCGGCCACGGCGATGTAGTAGGCGCCGGAGGCGGCGCTTTCCTCGACCACGGCATAGGCCTTTTTCTTGTGCAAGGCCTTGAGGCGCAGGATTTCGTCATGCACCAGACCGGCCTGCACGGGGCTGCCGCCGGGTGAGTTCAGGCGCAGCACCACGGCCTGCGAGTTGCTGTCGGCAAACGCGTCGCGCAGTGCACCGGTCAGGTTGTCGGCGCTGGCCAGGGTGTCGGCGGCGATCTCGCCGCGCACCTCGACCAGTGCGGTGTGCGGCCCCGGCTGCGGGGTGTGCAGGCCGTTGGCGTGCTGGCTCAGCGAGTAGACGATGAAGGCCACCAGCGCCAGCCAGGCCAGGCGCAGTCCGATGTTCCAGCGCCGGCGGCTGCGCTGCTCGGTCAGCATGTCGGCGCTGAGCTGGCGCACCATGCGCTCGACGGCAGCCACGGGCATGGTGTCGGTGGAGGGCGCGTTCGACTCGGTGTTCATGGCATTACTCGGGAAAGGCTGAAGAAACGGGCTCGATGTCCGGTGTGGGCCACCAGTGGATGGCCCCCTGCTGCTCCTGCACGGCGATGGGCATCAACTGCTCGCCCCGGCAGGGCCCTTCGATGCAGTATCCGCTGCCCGGGTCGTACATGGCGCCATGAACAGAGCAGATGATCCACCGCTTGTCGCTGGTGAGGAACTGGCCGGGCGGGCTGTCCATCTGGCTGGGCACGTGGGCACAGCGGTTGACGTAGGCCACGGCGCGGCCGTCGATGCGCAGCGCAAAGGCCGCCTGGGGTTGGCCCCACAGCAGCACCTCGAAGCGAAGGCCATCGCCGCGCTCGGCCAGCTCGTGGCTGGCGCACAGGTACTGGGCCGGCAGGGGCGCAGCGCTCACGCGTGGGCTTCCAGCCACTGGTGCAACTCAGGCGTGGTGTGGGCAATGAACAGCGGCGCAAACTCGCCAAAGGCCTCGGGCTCGTGTGCGCCAAACGCCACCGCCACAGCGGGGCAGCCGGCGTTGACGGCCATCTGCAGGTCGTGGGTGGTGTCGCCCACCATCAGGCAGCGCTCGGGCGGGGTGCCAAAGGCGCCCATAAGCTCCAGCAGCATTTGCGGATTCGGTTTGCCGGCGGTTTCGTCGGCGGTGCGGCTGGCGTCAAAGAGGCTGTGCAACTCGGTGCTGGCCAGTGCCGCATCCAGCCCGCGCCGGCTCTTGCCGGTGGCCACGGCCAGCCAGTGGTGGCGGGCGTGCAGCGCGCGCAACATGGGCAGCGTGCCTTCGAACAGCGTGACCTCATGCTGGTTGGCAAAGTAGTGGTGGCGGTAGCGCTCGACCAGGCGATCGAGTTGCGCCCCCACCACCCCCGGTGCGGCATGCGCCAGCGCCTCGCGCAAGCCCATGCCGATGACCCAGGCGGCCTGCTCGCGCGTGGGCGCGGGCGCGTCCACATCCACGCAGGCGGCCTGGATGCAGCGCACGATCAGTGCCGTGGAGTCGAACAGCGTGCCGTCCCAGTCGAACGCGATCAGATCAAAGCGGCGTGGGCGCATGAGCCTCCAAGGTGGTGAGAAACGCCTGGCATTCGGCCGGCAACGGAGCGTGCAGCGTGATGCGGCGGCCATCCGCCGGGTGGTCGAAGGCCAGGTGTTCGGCGTGCAGAAACATGCGGCCGAAGCGGGATTCCAGCCGTTTGTTGAGGGCGAAGTCGCCGTATTTGTCATCGCCCACGATGGGATGGCCCTGGCTGGCGGTGTGGACCCGGATCTGGTGCGTGCGGCCGGTCTTGAGGGTGACGGCCAGCAGGCTGTAGCCGGCGTAGCGCTGCGTCACGCGCACCAGGGAGATGGCGCGCTGGCCCTCGGCATCGACCGCCACGCGGCGCTCGCCCGTGGCGGTGAGGTAGCGGCGCAGTGCCACGTCCACCACCTTGAGCCGCTCGGGCCAGGCGCCCACCACCAGCGCGGCATAGACCTTGTGGGTGGCGCGCTCGCGCAACTGGTCTTGCAGGGCGGTGAGCGCGCTGCGGCGCTTGGCCACCATCAACAGGCCCGAGGTGTCGCGGTCCAGCCGATGGACCAGCTCCAGCAGCCGCGCCTGCGGCCTGGCGCGGCGCAACTGCTCGATGACACCGAAGGCCACGCCCGAGCCGCCGTGCACGGCCACGCCGGCGGGCTTGTCCAGCACCAGCAGGTGGTCGTCCTCGTAGACGATGGGGAATTCGCGCGGCGGTGCGTGCTCGGCCGGCGTCTCGCGCTCGGCCAGCCGCACCGGCGGCAGGCGCACCTCGTCGCCCTCGGCCAGGCGGCTGGCGGCGTCGGCCCGCCCCTTGTTGATGCGCACCTCGCCAGAGCGGATGATGCGGTAGACGTGGGTTTTGGGCACGCCGCGCAGTTCGCGCAGCAGGAAGTTGTCCAGCCGCTGACCGGCGCTGCCTTCGTCCACCCGCACGTGGCGCACACTGGCCGGCGCCGAATTGGGCGGCAATGGCACGCTATTGCGGGCACCGGGCGCGGGAGATTTCGCTTTTATAATGGCTGAAGCCACGGCCGTGCGGTAAGTGCTTGATTCGGTAAGGAGTTTACCCGGGCACCCGACGCCAGCCGTGGACGAGATGCAACGCCGTGTGCGGCCGGGAGAGGCGATGCCCCATGTGATCGCTGGCCCGGGCAAACGCGGTGGCAAGAGACCGACAAGCAAGTCATCCGCCCCGCGCCCTGCGCGAGGCCCGACAAACAGGTTTAGACACGGGCACGCCGCTGCGCTCACCAAAGCGGCGGCGGGCCTGCAGGTGGTGTGCCACCCCCCATGCCTCGCGAAGACCCCCATGCCCCAACCCCTGCTTCTGCCCTGCCCGCCCCTGGTGGCCGGCGCGCACGCAGCCGGCTGGCACATGGCCGCGTGGCCGGCGGCGACACACTCCCGGCGCCAACGCGGCAACCCCTGCCTTCCCGGCTCCAAGGGGTTCGCCGTCCAGGGCACTCTTTCCTTGACTGGCCGCTTCGGCTCTCGTGCATCTGTAATTCCCGCGTGCTGGCGATGACGGCATAGCGGGTGTGAAGTGTCAGATGCCGCCGTGGGCAACCTAAGCCCACCGGCGCGCGAGGAGTGTGTGTACATGAAGCGGATGCTGATCAACGCCACGCAGGCGGAAGAACGCCGGCTGGCCATCGTCGATGGGCAAAAGCTGCTCGACTTCGAAACCGAAATCGAAGGCCGGGAGCAACGCAAGGGCAATATCTACAAAGCCGTGGTGACGCGGGTCGAGCCCTCGCTCGAAGCCTGTTTCGTCGATTACGGCGAAGACCGCCACGGCTTTCTGCCGTTCAAGGAAATCTCGCGCCAGTACTTCAAGGAAGGCGTGGCCGTGCGCGACGCCCGCATCGCCGACGTCATCAGCAACGGCCAGGAATTGCTGGTGCAGGTGGAAAAGGAAGAGCGCGGCAACAAGGGCGCGGCGCTGACCACCTTCGTCAGCCTGGCCGGCCGCTACCTGGTGCTGATGCCCAACAACCCGCGCGGCGGCGGCGTCAGCCGTCGCATCGAGGGCGAGCAGCGTGAAGAGCTCAAGGAGAACCTCGACCAGCTCGACTACCCCAAGGGCATGAGCCTGATTGCCCGCACCGCCGGCATCGGCCGCACGGCCGCCGAGCTGCAGTGGGACCTGAACTACATGCTCAAGCTCTGGGACGCCATCGATGGCGCCGCCAAGTCGGGCAAAGGCGCCTTCCTGATCTACCAGGAAAGCTCGCTGGTCATCCGTGCCATCCGCGATTACTTCACCTCCGACGTGGGTGAAATCCTGATCGACACGGACGACATCTACGAGCAGGCCCACCAGTTCATGAACCACGTGATGCCGGACAACGCGCATCGCGTCAAGCGCTACCGGGACGACGCGCCGCTGTTCAGCCGCTTCCAGATCGAAAACCAGATCGAGACGGCCTTCAGCCGCACCGTCAACCTGCCCTCGGGCGGCGCCATCGTCATCGACCACACCGAAGCCCTGGTGGCCGTGGACGTGAACTCGGCGCGCGCCACGCGCGGCGGCGACATCGAGGAAACCGCCACCCGCACCAACCTGGAGGCCGCCGACGAGATCGCCCGCCAATGCCGGCTGCGCGACCTGGGTGGCCTCATCGTGGTGGACTTCATCGACATGGATGAGGCCAAGAACCGCCGCGAAGTGGAGACCCGGCTGCGCGACGCACTGCGCCAGGACCGCGCCCGCGTGCAGTTCAGCTCCATCAGCAAGTTCGGCCTGCTCGAGCTCTCGCGCCAGCGCCTGCGCCCGGCCCTCTCCGAAGGCAGCCACATCACCTGCCCGCGCTGCAACGGCACCGGCCACATCCGCGACACCGAAAGCTCGGCGCTGCAAATCCTGCGCATGGTGCAGGAAGAGGCCATGAAGGACAGCACCGCCGCCGTGCACGTGCAGGTGCCGGTGGAAGTCACCTCCTTCCTGCTGAACGAGAAGCGCCAGGAGATCAGCAAGATCGAACTCAAGCAGCGCATCACCGTGCTGCTGGTGCCCAACAAGCACCTGGAGACGCCCAACTACAAGCTCGAGCGCCTGCGCCACGACGACCCGCGCCTGGAAAACCTGCAAGCCAGCTACACCATGGTGCAGGAGCCGCAGGACGAGGTGGAAATCTCGCGCCGCGAGAAAGCCAAGGCCAAGCAGGAGCCGGTCATCCGGGGCGTGGTGCACGACGAGCCGGCACCGCCGCCCGTCGTCAAACCGGTACCGCAACCGGCCGCCGCCCCTGTGGCTGCCGCGCCTGCGGCGGCGCCGGCCGCCGCGCCGGCCGGCTTCTGGGGCTGGCTCAAAGGCCTGTTCTTCCCCGAACCGCAGCCCGTGCTGAACGCACCCACGCCCGCCCAGACCCCCGCGCCTGCCGCGGCGCCGGCCCGCAAGGACGGTGGCAAAGACGGCGGCGGCCAGCGCAGCCGGGGCGAGCGTGGCGGCAGCAGCCGCTCGCGCAGCGACCGCTCCAGGGACGGCCGCAGTGAAGGCCGCGCGGATGGACGCACCGAGGGCCGCAGCGAAGGTCGCAGTGAGGGCCGCGCCGACAACCGCACGGAAGGTCGCAGCGAAGGTCGCAGTGACGGTCGCAGTGACGGTCGCAATGAAGGCCGCGACCGCAACGACAACCGCCGCCCGCCCAAGGACGGCAAAGACGCCGGCAGCCGCGACAGCAACCGCCGCCCGCCGCGCGACGCCGACGCGCCGACCAAGCCCCCGGTGGCTGCCCCGGTTGCGCAAGCGGCCGACGACGCCTTGCTGGCCGCCGACCTGCCCGTCACCGAGACCACGCCACCGACCGACGAGGCGCGTGAGCCGTCGCGCCGCCGCCGCCGCCGTGGCGGCCGTGGCCGCAGCGAGGGCCGCACCGAGGAGACGGGCGCCCCCCTGAACGAAGACGGTCTGAACGAAGACAGCCTGGGCGACGACGCACCGACCGACGACGCCGTGGCCACAGCTCCCGTCGCCGCCGAGCCCGCCGCCCAGCCTGACGTGGCCGAACCGGCCGTCACCGCCGCCGCCCGCCCCTGGTGGGAAGACGGTGCGCCTGCGGCCACCCCGCCGGCGCAGGCCGTGCCGGTGGCCCTGGCCCAGCCCCTGTCTCCCCCGCCCGTGACCGAGGCGCCGCAACCGGTGGCCCAGGCCCAGCCCGAACCGGCCCCGGTGCCGGTGCCCGCGCCAGCTCCCCTGCCCACCCCGCCGTTTGTGCTGGCTGCTGCAGAGTTGGCCCGCATCGCGGAAGGCGCCGGCCTGACCTGGGTGCAGTCCGACCCCACCAAGGTGGCCGAGGTGCAGGCCGCCATCGCCGCCGAACCCAAGCCCGTGCACGTGCCACGCGAGCGCCCGCCGCTGGTGGCATTGGACGACGGCCCGCTGGTGCTGGTGGAAACGCGCAAAGACTTGAGCCAGATTCGGCTGCCGTTCGACGTGTGACACAACCCACCCCGACGCGCTCGTCGCCGGCAGACGGGCGCGTCGGGGGTAGAGCAGGAGCGCGCTGGTGTGGTCGCGATAGAGCGCCTTGGCGTGGCGTCGCGCCACCTGGACTTGCTGGCCCACCATTTGGTGCAGGAATGGCCCGCCTGGTATGACGAGGCAGGGCCTGGCGATGCGCGAGCCGACCTGCAAGCCTGGGCACATGACCGGCCCGCCCTGCCACTGGCCATGGTGGCCCTGGAGGGTGATGTGCCTGTGGGCCTGGCTGCGCTCAAAGCCGAGTCGGTGGCCAGCCACCGCCACCTGGCACCCTGGGCCGCCGCCGGCTGGGTGCGGGCCGACCGGCGCCGGGCAGGCATCGGGGCCCGGCTGCTGGCCGCGCTGCAGGCCCAGGCCGGCGCGCTGGGCTTCGAGGCCCTCTATTGCGGCACCGCCACCGCCGACACCTTGCTGGCCCGCACCGGCTGGGAGCCGGTGGCCGACGGCGGCCACCAGGGCGGCGAGGCCGTGCGCATCTGGCGCCGCGCGCTGCTGCCCAGCCTGGTGCTGCCAGCAGGCCGCTGGCTGCTGCGCCCCTTTGTGGCCGCCGACGCACCCGCGTTTGCGCAGGCGGTGCGCGCGTCCAGCGCCAGCGTGGGCCGCTGGATGGACTGGGCCACACCCGACTTTGACCACGCGCGGGCGCTGACCTGGTTCGACGCCTGCACCCAGGCCCGCGCGCATGGGCGCGGGCACGAGTTCGGCATCTTCACGCCGGCCGGCGATCTGGTGGGCGGCTGCGGCGTCAACGACCTGGTGGCCAAGGACCGCCGCGCCAACCTGGGCTACTGGGTGCATGCCCACCATCAAGGTCAGGGCGTGGCCACCGCCGCCGCGCAGGCGCTGGCCGGCTATGCATTCGAGGCGCTGGGCCTGCACCGGCTGGAGATCGTCGCCGCCGTGGACAACATGGCCAGCCAGGCCGTGGCGCGCCGCTGCGGCGCCCAGCATGAGGGCACGGCACGCGGACGCCTTCAGATCGGCGGGCAGGCGCGCGACGCCCAGGTGTTTGGGCTGGTGGCCGGGTCGCCGCCCTGCCCTGACCACTGACCGACTGAGCAACTGGACACCACTCCCCATGGACCGAGACCAACGCTTCACCCAGTTGGCCCGCGAGCTGGGCCACACCTTTGATGGCGAGATCAAGATCGGTGGCAACTACACCCCGGTCGTCCGGGATGGCGACACGCTCTACGTCAGCGGCCAAATCCCCAGGGTGGGCGATGAGGTGCTTGGTGTCGGGGCGGTGGGGGCACAGGTGGATCTGCCATCCGCAAAGCAGGCGGCAGCTGTGTGCGCCCTGCGCGCACTGGCCTTCATCCAGCGCGCGGCCGGCAGCCTTGAGCACGTGCGAGCGGTGCCCCGGATGACCGTCTTCGTCCGCTGCACGCCCGACTTCACCCTGCACAGCGAGGTGGCCGACGGCGCTTCGGACGTGCTGGTCAACGTTCTGGGGCCGGCCGGCGTCCACAGCCGCACCTCGGTGGGGGTGTTGCAACTGCCCAAGGGCGCGGCCGTCGAAGTGGACTTGATCGCCACCCTGAACCGACCCTGACCCTGACGAAGCAGCCACTGGCCCAAGTGGTGACCCTCACCACGTTGCGGCGTGACCCCGCAAGGTGCGAGCGTGGGTCATCGGACCTCTACCGCCCTGGTTTGCGGGATCGCAACTTGGTGCAGTCAACAAGTGCAGCGCCTTTGCGTTGTGTGCTCGGGATCGTGACCTGATCGATTCAACTTGAAGGTACGCCATCCCGCAGGAGCACTCGGGCACCACCGGCTGTCACATAGCCAGAGTCCGTAGACATCGCGACGATGCGGCACAGCCCGCATGGGTTCGCGCCAGTTCATTTTTACTGTTTGCCATTCGCAATTGAAAGGACCATCGCATGAGCCTGTTCGACATTCTTGGCCAAGTGGCCAGCGGCGCGCTAGGGGAGCAACACTTCGATCAACTCACCCAGAGTGCTTCGCCCGACATGCTTGGCAAGGGGCTGTCCGCCATGTTCCAGTCGGATCAAACACCGGCCATAGGGCAGCTGGTCGGCCAACTGTTTGGCAATTCCAGCGGCAACCAGCAGGCCGGCATGCTGAATCAAATCCTGGCCACACTGGGGCCGGTCGCTGCCTCTGCACTGGCCGGGGGTGCACTCGGCCGGGTTTTGAGCCCAGGCACCACGCAGATCTCGCCCGATCAGGCGGCGGCCCTATCTCCATCCGAAGTGGGCCAGATCGTTGATCAGGCCCAACAAGCCCACCCGGGCATTGCCGATGCGCTAGGCAGTTTCTACGCCCAGCACTCGGCGCTGATCAAGACCTTGGGAGGTGCCGCGTTGGCGGTCGTCATGGTTCAGCTCAAGGATCAGGTGGGCGGCAAAGGCTAACCGCCGGGTGGCATTGCCGGCTCGTTGCCCTGCGGGGGGCCGGTCATCGATGGACCTGACCGCATGGGCAACAGGCTCCCTCGCTTTTACAGCACCCCCAGCGTCTCCAGCGCCCGCACATAGCGCGCCTCGTGCATCAGCTCGTCCCAGGGCAGTGGGTCGATCTGCGGCAGCAGGGCCAGGCGGCGCGCCTCGCTGGCGGCGTCGCCCGGCCATTGGGCGGCCAGGCCATCGAGAAAGTCATCCACCGGGCGGCCGCCATCCTCCAGGCTCTGGTTGCACAGCAGCACCAGATCGCAGCCCGCCGAGAGCGCGGCCAGCGCCGCCTCGGTGGGGCTGACGGTGCGGCCCTCGATGACGCGGGCGCCGGCCATGCTGAGGTCGTCGCTGACGATGGCGCCCGCAAAACCCAGCTCGCCGCGCAACACCTCTTGCAGCCAGCGGCTTGAGAAGCCCGCCGGCCGCGCATCGACCTTGGGGTAGATGACGTGGGCCGGCATCACGCTGGCCAGCGCACCGTCCAGCCACGCATAGGGCCTGGCGTCGTCGGCCAGCAAGGTGCGCTTGGCGCGCGTGTCCACCGGCACGGCCACGTGGCTGTCGGCCTTGGCCCGGCCGTGGCCGGGAAAGTGCTTGCCGCAATTGGCCATGCCCGCCAGCAGCAGGCCATGCATCAGGCTCTTGGCCAGCAGCGTGACCACGCGCGGGTCGCGCGCAAACGCGCGGTCGCCGATGACGCTGCTGCTGCCGTGGTCCAGATCCAGCACCGGCGTGAACGCCAGGTCGATGCCACAGGCGCGCAACTCGGCCGCCAGCACATAGCCCACGGCCGTGGCCGCCTGGGTGGCGGCCAGCGCGTCTTTCAGCCAGGCCTCGCCCAGCGCGCGCATGGCCGGCAGCGGTGTGAAGCCGTCTTCGCGAAAGCGCTGCACGCGCCCGCCCTCGTGGTCAATGGCCACCAGCAGGTCGGGCCGGATGGCTTTGGCCTCGGCCACCAGGCGCGTGATCTGCGCGCGGCTTTGCCAGTGGCGGGCAAAGAGGATGAGGCCGCCGGTCATGGGGTGGGCGAGGCGGCGGCGATCGGCCACCGTCAGCGCCGGACCGGCGATGTCGATGAAGGCGGGGGCGTGGGCGGTGTGCATGACCGCATTCTCAGACATTGCATTTCTGCCCCGCCTGGGAAGAATGACGGCGTCGGAACAGGGACATTGCCCAGGAGCACCCCCATGAACATCACCATCATCGGCGCCTCGGCCGGCGTGGGGCTGGCCTGCACCACCGAAGCGCTGGCGCGCGGCCACCAGGTGACCACGCTGTCGCGCCGCGTGGACACCTTGCCCGCGCACCCGGCGCTGACCGTGCGCCAGGGCAGCGCCACCCAGGCGGATGATCTGCGCGCCGCCATCACGGGGGCCAACGCGGTGCTGGTGACGCTGGGCACCGGCTCCAGCATCAAGCCCACCACGCTGTACACCGATTTCGCCACCGCGCTGCTTGAGGCCAGGGATGCGCTGGGCGACGCGCCGCTGATCGTGCTCACCGGCTTTGGCGCCAGCGAGAGTGCGGCCTACCACGGCTGGCTGACCAGCCTGCTGTTTCGCCTCTTCCTCAAAGACGTGTACGCCGACAAGTCGGTGATGGAGGGCCGGCTTGTCGCTTCGGATCTCAACTGGATGCTGGTGCGCCCCGGTGTGCTGACCAACGGCGCGCCCAGTGGCCCGCCCCGGGTGCAGACCGACTATGTGCAGGGGATGAAGGTGGGCTCCATCCCGCGCCGCACGGTGGCGCGGTTCATGGTCGCGCAGGCAGAGCAGCCCACGTATCTGCACCAGAAGCCGGCGCTGTCTGCGCGGTGAGCCCGCGCCACTGCGCGCTGGCCGCGGCCAGGTACACCGCGTCGTCGCTGACACCGGCCCATTGTTCGCACGCCCAAAGAAACTTGGCCGCGTGGTCGTCGGTGCTGGCGCAGGCGTGGGCGCGCAGCGTCGCCCAGTCCAGGGGAGGCGGCACAGGCGTGCGCAACAGGTCTGCGTGCGCGGCGCCCAGGCGGGCTGCACGCAGGCCGGCGGCCATGGCCACCGCATAGGTGCGCACCGCCTGCACCGGGTCTGGCGTGTGCGGCAGCAGCATGCGCAGCGCCCACAGCGAGGTGATGACGTGCAGCACCGTGAAGTTGGCCGTGTGGGCATAGAGCCGGGCAGCCTGCGCCGCCAGGGCATCCACCGTGGCCACCGCGCTGGCGGGTGTGGCACCCACGGCCAGCGCGGTGGCCGCGGCATCGAACCCTTGGGCCGTGGCCCAGGCCTTCATGCGCAGTGCGATGCGCGGCTTCTCCAGATCGGGGTGGACGGGGCGTGGCAGGCCCAGCACGCCGGCGAGCCAGGCCGGCGCCGCCAGTGTGCCGACCGGCCACACGGCCTGGGCCGGCCGCAGCGGCAACGCGCAGCAGGCCCAGTAGGCCAGCGCCTGGGCCTGCTCGGGGGCGTGGCCCGCGTCCAGCGCATGGCCCAGGCGGATCAGGCCATGAAAGGCGTCGCCGCCTGCGCCAGGCAGCAGGTGCGGCAGCACCTGCGCCAGCACGGTGGGCAGGCCTTGCACGCCGATGGCGTGGGCGAAATGGGCGCGCAGAGGCTCAAACGCGTGCCGCTGGCCCAGGTGGGCCGGCCAGTTGGCCAGCGGGCCGTCGGCCCACGCGGCGTCACGCCGCGTCAGTTGCGGCGTGTAGGCGGCGAGGAATGCCGCGCGCTGACCGGCGCTGGCGCCCAGTCGATGCTGGGCGTGCAGCGTCATGGCCAGGTGACTGGAGAGCCCGTTGTCAAAGCTGGGCGCAAAGCGCGCGGCGGCATCCAGGTCGGCGTACAAATCGATGGCGCGGTCGGTGGTCATGGCAGCATCCTGTGAGGTGGTGCATGCAGTAGACAACCTCAAGTTCACTTGAAGTCAAGTGGTTTGCTCACCCTGCGCAACGGCCCCGGTCATGGCCCTATCCTGATCCAGGGCGCCACGCAGCCACCAGGCCGCCAGCAGACAGCACGCCGCGCCCAGGCCCATGGTCCAGCGCACGTCCAGCCAACCCAGCACGCCGCCCACCAGCGAGATGACGACGTTGGCGATGCAGAACCAGGTGGTCATCATGCCCATCACGCGGCCCTGGCCCAGGTGCATATAGCGCGCGGCCAGGTGGGTGGGCAGCACGGCGTTGTACAGCGCAATGGGCACGCCCATCAGCAAAATGGCCATCAGACCGCCGTGGGGCTGGCCTGTGGCCAACACCGCCAGACCCGCTGCCACCGCCACGGCCATCAGGCTGGCCGTGGCCAGCGCCGCCTGCGTGCGCGGTGCCCAGGCATGCAGACGGGCCAGCAACCCAGCCGCCGCCATGCTGGCACCCACCATCACCGCACACTGCGCCGCCGTGACCCAGGCGATGCCCGCGCTGCCCCAGCCCCACCGCTGCACCAGCCACAGCGGCGCGTACTCGTAGAGCGCGTTGACGCCCAGCGTGAGGGCAATGTGGCAGGCGGCCAGCGCCCGCAGGCCCGGCTCGGCGCGCAAGACGGCCCATGTGCCCAGGCCTTGCTGGGGCGATGTGGCGGCCACCCGCTGTTCGCGCGGCAACGCCCGGTAGGCCAGCAGCCAGGCCGGCAGGTTGAGCGCGGCGGCCAGCAGGAAGGGAGCGCCGCCGCCGTAGGCAAAGACCCAGCCGCCCAGCAGCGGCCCGACCAGCCAGCCGGCGTAGGCGAAGGCGTTGAGCAGCGCAAAAGCGCGGGTGCGCTCAGCGGGGGCGTAGGCATCGGCCAGCAGCGCGCGGGCGATGGCGATGTTGCCCTCACACAGCCCGCTGGCCAGCCGCGCCACGATGAACAGCGGGTAGTTGCGCTGGGTGATGGCGAAGGCGGTCAGCGCATGGGCCAGCGCACCGGCCAGCAGCGAGGCCATCAGCACGGGCCGGCGGCCCAGCCGGTCGGACAGCGGCCCCAGCCAGAAGCTGCCCAACAAGATGCCCAGCGGGTTGATGGCCAGGGCCACACCCAGCAGCCACTCGCTGGGCAGACCGGCAAAGCGGGTGAAGCCGTCGGCCGGGCCGTTGACGAACAGCGGCGTGAGGATGGGGTACGGCAGCGCCATGCCCACCGTGCTGAGCAGGGAGACCAGGCAGACCAGCACCAGCAGGCGATCGGATTGGGTGGGGTTCATGGCGGGCGCGGGGCGTGTTGAAATCGGCAACTGTCGGAGTTCAAGTGAACTTGAGGTCAAGTGGAATCATTCTGGACCATAGGCGAGCTGGCCGCGCGCAGCGGCGTACCGGCCAGCGCGCTGCGCTTCTACGAGCAGCAGGGGTTGATCGCCAGCCTGCGCAGCGAGGGCAACCAGCGCCGCTATGCGCGCCACATGCTGCGCCGGGTGGGCTTCATCCGCGCGGCGCAGGCGCTGGGCCTGGGCCTGGCCGAAGTGGGCGCGGCGCTGGCCACACTGCCCGACGGGCGCACGCCCACCAAGGCCGACTGGCAGCGCCTGGCGCGCGGCTGGGTGCCGCTGCTGGACGCGCGCATCGCCGCGCTGCAGCGGCTGCGCGGCAAGCTGACCGGCTGCATCGGCTGCGGCTGCCTGTCGATGAAAACCTGCGCGCTGTACAACGCCGGGGATGCGGCGGCGGCCGGCGGGCCGGGCGCGCGCGACCTGCCACCGCTGGCCACGCCTGACCACACCCGCAAGGAGGGACCATGACCATCGAGTTGACCCGCGAGACCCGCGCCGAGGCCATTGCCTCCATCGAACGCTATTTCGAGCAGGAGCTGGATCAGCGCATCGGCAACATCACGGCCGGCGCGCTGCTGGCCTTCTTCGTTGAGGAGGTGGGGCCGGTGATCTACAACCAGGCGGTGCGCGAGGTGCAGGAGCGACTGCTGGCGCGGGTGCAGGAGCTGGACATCGAGCACCACGAAGATGAATTCCGCTTCTGGCGCAAACAGCCGGCAGGCAAGGGGCGGCGATGACGGCCGGCGCCGGCTACTCGGGCACCCCGCTGCCCAAGAAGCTGGGCATCACGCCGGCCACCCGGTTGGCGGCACTGGACGCGCCGGCCGACTACGCCTTGTGGCTGGGCGAATGGCCTGCCGGCGCCGCCCTGACCACCCAGGTGGAGCCGACCAGCACGCTGATCCATGTTTTCGTCACCGAGCGGGCCGAACTGGCGGCCACGCTCACCTGTCTGCGCACGCAGGTGGGCGACGAGGTGCCCATCTGGGTCTCGTGGCCCAAGCGGGCGGCCAAGGTGGCTACCACGGTGACCGAGGACGTCATCCGCGAGGTGGCGCTGCCGCTGGGCTATGTGGATGTGAAGGTGTGCGCGGTGTCCGCCGTGTGGTCGGGTTTGAAGCTGGTGGTGCGCCGGGCGCTGCGGCGCCCGGCTACGGCAGGTGTTCCACCACCACCACCGTCATCGCGTAGTCGGTCTCGTCCGACACGGTGACGTGGGCGCGCCAGCCTTGAGACTCGAACCAGGCGGCCAGCTCGCCGTGCAGGCGGATGAAGGGCTTGCCGCTGGGTTCGTTCAAGATTTCGCAGTCACGCAGCCGCATGGGCACTTTGAGGCCCAGGCCGATGGCTTTGGAAAATGACTCCTTGGCCGAGAAGCGCGTGGCCAGAAAGGCCAGCCCGCGTTCGGCGCTGCGGCCACGGCGGTAGTCGTAGACCCGCCATTCGTCAGGCCCAAGCACCTTGCGCGCAAAGCGCTCGCCCTTGCGGCCACTGACCAGCGCGATGCGGCGGATGTCGCAGACGTCGTTGCCGATGCCGACGATCATGGTTCGGCCCGGGCGATGCAGCGCAGATAGCCTTGCACGGTGGCGGCGTAGCCGGCTTCCAGCGCGTCGGCGATCAGCGCGTGGCCGATGGAGACTTCGGCCACACCAGGCACAGCCGCCAGAAACGGCGTGAGGTTGTCCTGGTTCAGATCGTGCCCGGCGTTGACCTGCAGGCCGGCGGCCAGGGCCGCCTCGGCGGCAGCCGTGTAGCGGGCCAGTACGGCCGCCTGCTGCGGGGTGCCGAAGGCGCTGGCCCAGCCCTCGGTGTACAGCTCGACGCGATCAGCCCCGCAGGCGGCGGCATGCGCCATGGCCTCGGGCAGCGGGTCCATGAAGAGGCTGACGCGCACGCCCAGCGCCTGGCATTCGGCGATCAGCGGGCGCAGCCGCTCGGCGTCGGCGGGCAGCTGCCAGCCGTGGTCGCTGGTGAACTGGGCGACGCTGTCGGGCACGAAGGTGGCCTGGTGGGGCCGCACGGCGCGCACGAAGTCCATCAGGTTGTGCAGCGGGTTGCCTTCGATGTTGTATTCGATGCCGGGGTAGGCCTTGAGCAGGGCGGCCAGCTCGTGCACGTCGCTGCCGCGGATGTGGCGCTCGTCGGGGCGCGGGTGGACGGTGATGCCGTGCGCGCCGGCCGCGATGCACTGCTCGGCGGCACGCGCCACGCTGGGGATGCCCAGATGCCGGGTGTTGCGCAGCAGCGCCACCTTGTTGACGTTGACCGACAGCGCAGTGCGCACGGCGGGCGTGGGGGCCAGAGGGTTCATGGGGTGCGGCTGGTGAGGACGGGGGCGAGCTGCCAGGCGTCGCGCAGCACGTCGGGGGTGCGCAGCGGGCCGGCGCCCAGATGGGCCAGATGATAGTGAAGGGCGCCGCGCAGCAGGGTGCGCAGCGCCCCGAGCGCGGGTGCGCAGGCGCGCTGCACGGCGGCCAGCTCGTCGGCCGCCAGCGCGGCCTCGATGGCCTGCCACTGGGCGCCGGTCAGCGTGGCCTCGCTGTGGCGGGCGACCAGGCCGCCGTCGGCCGACAAGGCGTAAGGCGCATCCGGTTGCAAGGGAGCACCGCTGGCACTGACGGTGTCCAGCGCCGGCAACACGCCAATCTCGCGCAGCGCGACCAACTCGAAGGCGCGCAGCGCCGTCTGCGTGAGCACGGCATCGCCGCTGGCCAGCGCGGGCAGCGCGCCGGCATAGGCATCGAAGAGCGCCGGGTGAGGATCGTGGCGGGCGAGGAGGCGCAGCAGCAGCTCGTTGAGGTAGAAGCCGGTGAACAGCGCGGCGCCGGTCAGCATGGGGCCGCCGCCAGCCCACTCGGCGCTGCGCAGGGTCTGGATGTCGCTGACCGGCTCGCCAGACTCGGTGCGCTTGCGCGCGGGGCGGCTCACCGTCAGCGCCACGCGCTGGAAGGGCAGCAGCACGGCGCGCAGCTGCGAGTACGGTCGCTTGGCGCCCTTGGCCGCCACGGCGAGCCGCCCTTGCTCGCGCGTGAACACCTCCAGGATCAGGCTGGTTTCGCTCCAGTCGTAGCGGTGCAGCACATAGGCGGCTAGCGGTTGCACCGCCGGCTCACTCGTAGCCGTAGGTGCGCAGATGGGCCTCGTCGTCGGCCCAGCCGGAGCGCACCTTGACCCACAGCTCCAGGTGCACGGGGGCATCCAGCAGGCGCTGGATGTCTTGCCGAGCCTCGCTGCCGATGCGCTTGAGGCGCTCGCCGCCGCCGCCGATGACCATGCCTTTGTGGGCGTCGCGCTCGACGACGATGCTGGCGGCGATGCGCACGCGGCCGCCCTCTTCCTGCTGCCACTGGTCGATGAGCACGGTGGCGCCGTAGGGCAGCTCGTCGCCGGTCAGACGAAAGAGTTTCTCGCGCACGATTTCGGCCACCAGGAAGCGCTCGCTGCGGTCGGTCAGCATGTCGGCTTCGTAATACCAGGGCTGCTCGGGCAGGTAGCGCGCCAGCAGCGTCAGCAGCCGCTTCACGTCGGCCGGGCGGCGCGCCGACAGGGGCACGAACTCGGTGAACGGGTGGCGCTCCTGCATGGTCTTGAGCCAGGGCAGCAGCGCGTCGCGGCGCGGCATCAGGTCGGCCTTGTTGGCAATCAGCAGCAGCGGCTTGCCGGGTGGCACCAGGGCCAGCACCTTGGCGTCGGCAGGGCCGAAGCGGCCGGCCTCGACGAGGAACAGCACCACATCCACGTCGGCCAGCGCGGCCTGCACGGTGCGGTTGAGGGTGCGGTTGAGCGCACTGGCGTGCTTGTCCTGAAAACCGGGGGTGTCAACGAAGATGAACTGCGCCGCGCCCTCGGTGCGCACACCGGTGATGCGGTGGCGGGTGGTCTGGGCGCGCTCGCTGGTGATGCTGATCTTCTGCCCCACCAGGGCATTGAGCAGGGTGGATTTGCCCACGTTGGGGCGGCCGACGATGGCGACCAGGCCGCAGCGCTGCGGGGTGTCTTCTTGTTCAGCGGGTGGGTTCATTCAGTCGATCCAGCATGCGCTGGGCTGCGTCTTGTTCGGCGGCGCGGCGCGAGCGGCCACGGCCTTGGGTGGCCAGATCCAGGGCGGGCACTTCGCAGGCCACGTCAAAGGTCTGTTCGTGGTCGCGGCCATGGGTGGCCACGATGCGGTAGCTGGGCACGGCCAGGCGGCGGCCTTGCAGCCACTCCTGCAGCGCGGTCTTGGGGTCTTTGCGGGCGGCGTCCAGGTCGTCGCTGAGCGCGGCGGCGAAGAGGTGCTGCACCACGGCCTCGGCAGCCAGGTGGCCGCCGTCCAGATCGATGGCGCCCAGCACCGCTTCCAGGGCATCGGCCAGCAGCGAGGGGCGCTGGGCACCGCCGCTGCGGGCCTCGCCTTCGCTCATGCGCAACACGGCCGGCAGGCCCAGCGCCAGCGCCACACGGTGCAGGCTGTCTTCGCGCACGAGTTGGGCGCGGGCGCGGGTCAGGTCGCCCTCGTCCAGTTCGGGCTGGCGCTGCCACAGCAGGCGCGAGATGGCGAGGTTGAGCAGCGCATCGCCCAGGAACTCCAGCCGCTCGTTGTGCATGGCGCCCCAACTGCGGTGGGTCAGCGCTCGCGTCAGCAGGGTGGGATCGACAAACCGGTAGCCCAGCCGCTGCTGCAAAGCCGCAAGCGCGGACGCTTCAGCCATCACTGCGGACCATAACGGTACTTCAGCAGCAGGTACACCGGGCCGAACAGGCCGACTTCCTTGTCGTAGGCAAAGCCCAGCTTGAAGCTGCCGCCATCGGGGCGGTCGATGATGAGGTCTTTGCCGCTGACGGTGGCAATCTGGTACTCCACCGCTTTTTGCTGGTCGAAGGCGTGGCGGATCGCCGACTCGGTGGTGTTGGCCGGGAGCGTGGCCTCCAGCCTTTGCACGGCGCTCTTGGTGGTCATGTATTCGGTGACCACGGGCCACAGTTTCATGGTCAGCAGCGCACCAAATGCGATGACGACGGCCCACGTCAACATGGCCAATAGGGAGAACCCGCGTTGGGTGGACGATGTCATCTGAGCAATCTCCGATCAGTGGAACGCGCCAATGCGGCTCAACTTGCCGAAATTCATCCAGACGAAGAACGCCCGGCCGACGAGGTTCTGGTCTGGCACGAAGCCCCAGTATCGCGAATCCTCGGAGTTGTCGCGGTTGTCGCCCATCATGAAATAGTGCCCGGCGGGCACTTTACACACCACGCCTTCGGGGCTGTGGCGGCATTGGTCTTTGTAGGGGAAGTTGCGCGTGCCGCCCAGGAACGGCAACGGCGTGGGAAAGCGCTGGATGCGGTGCTCGTTGGTGCCCAGGGTCTCACTGAACCGCGCCATGTAGCGCATGGCTTCTTCGTCATAGTCGTCGCCCAGCGGCGTGGTGGGCACCAACTCGCCGTTGATGCGCAGCTGCTGGTTCAGGTACGACACCTCGTCGCCCGGCAGGCCGACGACGCGCTTGATGTAGTCGATGCGGGTGTCCACCGGGTAGCGGAAGACGACCACGTCGCCCCGCTGCGGGTCGCCCACGGGCACCACCTTCTGGTTGATCACCGGCAGGCGAATGCCATAGCTGAACTTGTTGACGAGGATGAGGTCACCCACCTCCAGCGTGGGAATCATGGAGCCGGACGGGATCTTGAACGGCTCGAAGAGGAAGGAGCGCAGCACGAAGACGACGACGATGACGGGGAACAACCCCGCCGTCCAGTCCAGCCACCAGGGCTGCATCAGCAGCCGCTCTTTGGCCTCGGCGATGTCGCCATCGACCTTGGCGATGCCATCCTTGGCCAGACGGGCGCGGCGCTCGGCGTCCTGGGCTTCCAGCGTGGCGGCAGCGGCTTCGCGCTCGGGCCGGAACTTGAACCGCTCGGCCAGCCAGTACACGAAGGTGACGGCCGACAGAATCAGCAGCACGAGCGAGAAGTTGCCCACCCACAACCCCAGATACCAGCCCCCCAGATACCCTGCCAATGCGGCAAACAAAAGGGCGGTGAGTGCGCTCATCGTATTGTTCAATCTTCCACCTGCAGTATGGCGAGGAACGCCTCTTGCGGCACCTCGACGGTGCCGATCTGTTTCATGCGTTTCTTGCCGGCTTTTTGTTTTTCCAGCAGCTTGCGCTTGCGCGTGATGTCACCGCCGTAGCATTTTGCCAGCACGTTCTTGCGCAGCGCCTTGATGTTCTCGCGCGCAATGATGTTGGCGCCGATGGCGGCCTGGATGGCCACGTCGTACATCTGGCGCGGGATCTGCTCGCGCATCTTGGCCGCCACCGCGCGGCCCCGGTACTGCGCCTGCTGGCGGTGCACGATGATGGACAGCGCATCGACGCGGTCACCGTTGATGAGCAGGTCCACCTTGACCACGTCGGCGGCACGGTACTCCTTGAACTCGTAGTCCATGCTGGCATAGCCACGGCTGACGCTCTTGAGCTTGTCGAAGAAGTCCAGCACGATTTCGGCCAGCGGCATGTCGTAGGTCAGCATGACCTGGCGGCCGTGGTAAGCCATGTTGAGCTGCACACCGCGCTTCTGGTTGGCCAGCGTCATCACCGGGCCCACATAGTCTTGCGGCATGTACAGGTGCACGGTGACGATGGGCTCGCGAATCTCGGCGATGCGGCCCAGGTCGGGCATCTTGCTGGGGTTCTCGACCTGGATCACCTCGCCGTCGTTCAGCTCGACCTGATAGACCACGCTGGGGGCGGTGGTGATCAAGTCCTGGTCGAACTCACGCTCCAGGCGCTCCTGCACGATCTCCATGTGCAGCAGGCCCAGGAAGCCGCAGCGAAAGCCAAAGCCCAAGGCCTGCGACACCTCGGGCTCGTAGCGCAGCGAGGCGTCGTTGAGGGTGAGCTTTTCCAGCGCGTCGCGCAGCGCTTCGTACTCGCTGGCCTCGGTGGGATAGAGGCCGGCGAAAACCTGCGGCTGGATTTCCTTGAAGCCCGGCAGCGGCTCGCTGGCCGGGCCGGCGTTGTTGGGCAGCTTCTTTTCCAGCGTGAGGGTGTCGCCCACCTTGGCCGCCGCCAGCTCTTTGATGCCGGCGATGACAAAGCCCACCTCGCCAGCACGAAGCTGGTCGCGCGGCTCGCTCTTGGGCGTGAAGACGCCCAGTTGATCGACCGGGTAGACGGCGTTGGTGGCCATCAGCCGGATGCGCTCGCCTTTTTTGATCTCGCCATCGACCATGCGCACCAGCATGACCACGCCCACATAGGCGTCGTACCAGGCGTCGATGATCATGGCGCGCGGCGGGCCGGTTTCGTCGCCGCGCGGCGACGGCATCCGCGAGACGACGGCCTCCAGGATGTCGTCGATGCCCATGCCCGTCTTTGCCGAGGCGGGGATGGCCTCTGAGGCATCGATGCCGATCACATCCTCGATCTCTTCCTTGGCGCGCTCGGGGTCGGCCTGAGGCAAGTCCATCTTGTTGAGCACGGGCACCACTTCCACGCCCAGCTCCAGCGCGGTGTAGCAGTTGGCCACGGTCTGCGCCTCCACACCCTGGCTGGCATCGACCACCAGCAACGCACCCTCGCAGGCCGACAGCGAGCGGCTGACCTCGTAGCTGAAGTCCACGTGGCCGGGCGTGTCGATGAGGTTGAGCTGGTAGACCTGCCCGTCCCTGGCGGTGTAGTGCAAGGCGGCGGTCTGCGCCTTGATGGTGATGCCGCGCTCGCGCTCGATGTCCATGGAGTCCAGCACCTGGGCTTCCATCTCGCGGTCGGAAAGTCCGCCACAGCGCTGGATCAAGCGATCGGCCAGCGTGCTTTTGCCGTGGTCGATGTGGGCGATGATGGAGAAGTTGCGAATGTGCTTCATGGGACGCAAAAGAGCCGGCGCGCACCGCCTTCAGGGGCCGCGCGCGCCATCAAAAAAAAGGCGCGTCCAAAGGGAGACGCGCCTTCCAACAAAACGTATGGCAACTGCTTGTTGGGGTTCCATTGTAGCCAAAACAGGCCCCAAACAACCTGGGCCGAGACCCGTTGCAGCCCGCCCACAGCCAGGTTATCAACATGTTATTCACATGTTGTGCCAAGCCGACGAATGCCTCCACCCTGCCCCTAGGGGGCGTCGCGCCACTGTGGTGAGGCTCCCACAGTTTCACCCGTGAGAGTGGGCACTTACAGACCCACAATCCCGATGCGACAAGTCGGAATTAAGGGCCGATCCGTGCGCCGCGCGGCAGGATGCCATCCGTCCGCGCAGCACCGAGATCACCTCATCGTGTGGGGCGAATCACCAGGTAGTTGACCCAGTCGCCGCGGCGCACCAGCACCGAAACCGGACGCTTGCTGTCGAGCTTGCTGACCAGGGTATTGAACTGCGCAGCCGTGGTGACTTCCTGGTTGTCGATCTGCAGGATGACGTCGTCCTCACGCAGGCCGGCCCGCGCTGCGGCACCGCTGGCCTCCCGCACCTGGACGCCACCTTTGATCTTCAGGTCCCGCCGCTGGGCCGCAGTCAGGTCGGCCACGGCCAGGCCCAGCGGCGATTGCGCGGCCGGCACAGGCGCGGCTTGTTCAGCGGCCTGGCGGTCGTCGGGGGCCTGGGCCACGGTGAGCTTGATGCTCTTGGGCGCGCCCCGGCGCCAGATGTCCAGCGTGACCGGTGTGCCGGGCTTGGTCGCGGCAATCATGCGCGAGAGGTCGCCGGGCTTGTCCACCGTGCGGCCATCAACTTTGACGATGACGTCGCCCACCTCCAGACCGGCCTTGTCGGCCGGCGTGTCGGGTTCGACGCTTTGCACCACCGCGCCTTGCGCCTTGCCCAGTTTCAGCGCCTCAGCCACATCGTCCGAGACGGCGCCGATGCCGACGCCAATGCGGCCCCGGATCACCCGGCCGCCGCTGCGCAACTGGTCGGCCACGCGCGTGGCCTCGTCGATGGGGATGGCAAACGAGATGCCCGCGAATGCACCCGAGGGGCTGTAGATCTGGGAGTTGATGCCCACCACCTCGCCGCGCATGTTCAGCAACGGACCGCCCGAGTTGCCTGGGTTGACGGCCACATCGGTCTGGATGAAGGGCAGAAAGTCGCCGGTGTCGCGCTGCATGGCACTGACGATGCCGGCAGTGACGGTATTGGCCAGGTTGAACGGCGAGCCAATGGCCAGCACCCACTCACCCACCCGCAGATGGCCCACGTCACCCGCCTTCAAATGCGGCAGGCCGGTGGCCTCGATCTTGACGATGGCCACATCGGTGCGCTTGTCGGCACCCACGACCTTGGCCTTGAACTCCCGCTTGTCGGTCATGGTGACCAGCAACTCATCGGCGCCATCGACCACGTGAGCGTTGGTCATGATGTAACCATCGGCGCTGATCAGAAAGCCCGAGCCCACGCCGCGCCGCTGCGGACCGTCCTCGTCGTCGTTGTTGCCCGGCGCACCGTCGCGAGAGCCGGGCAGCGGAATGCCAAAGCGGCGGAAGAACTCCTGCAACCCCGGGTCCATGCCCGGAATGCCCCGCGCGGCGCCGCGCAGCCGCTCGGTGGTGCGGATGTTGACCACGGCCGGGCTGGTGGCGGCCACCAGACCGGTGAAATCGGGCAGACCCGTGACTGGCGCGGCCACCGCCGGCGCCACAGCGGCCGGCTGCGGTTGGGCCTGGGCCTGGGGTTGCATCAACACGCCCGTGCCGACGGCGGCCAGGCTGGCGGCGGCCAGGGCCGTCAACACCATGCCGCGTGCGCGGCCCCGGATATCGGATTGCATCGTCATGCGTCCTCTAGCAAAAAACAAAGATGTAAGGGTGAACGCGCCATCGTCAGTGTTTGCGGACGAGACCCGCCGCAAAAAGTGCCACCGTGGCTGGTGGCACGTCGCCCATGACGGTCACCCAATAGCTGCCCTGCTTGTGCGTCAGCATATGGGTGACACCCTGGGAGCTGGCGCCTTCGCTGACGCCGCGCCCGGCCTTGGCCGGCTCGATGAAGACCGAGACATGGGTGACGCCGTCGGAGTAAATGGCCTGCACCACGTTGGGCTCCTGCCCTCCCGCCATGGGGTTGGCAACACGGCGCGTGCAATGCACCTGGACGAAACCGGATGGCAACTCGGTCATGGCCCAGCCTTCGCGGGCCAGCTCGGTGGGCTCGACCGGTGGGCGCATCACCCGCCAGCCACCCAATTTGCCCACCGGCACCAGGGCCGCGCGCCCGCGCGGCACGCCCAGCGCCAGTTCAATGAAGGCTGTGGACTCCAGCACCTGGCCATCGGCATCCAACCACTCGCTGCGCAACAGCAAGCCTGTGCGTCGATCGGCCCACAGCCGCTGCGAGTAGCGCAGCGCGTCGCGCGCCTTGAGCAGCATCACCTCGGCGTCGCGGCCAGCCACGCGGCTGGCATCGCCCGGTTTGAGCGCATACCAGCGCAACACGCCGGCCACCTCCTGGCCGGCCAGCAGGGCCGGGAAGCGGGTCTGCGCGCGCAGCGGTTCGATCAACGCGACCTTGGCGCGAGGCCACAGCGTGGTGACTTCACCGTGTTCACGCAGCGTGCTGCGAGGCTCGCCATCCAGCCAGTCGATGCGTTCGATGGAAGCCTCGCCTTGCGCCAGATGCACGACGCGCGAGCTGCCAATCGCGCCACCCACGTTGACCACCAGCGTCCCCTGGTAGCTGGTGTGCTGGGCGGCGTATTGCACGCGCGCGAGCCAGGCGTCGGCGTCGGCTTGCGGGCCGGCTTGGGCCCATCCCGTCAGCAACAACCCCAGCAGGGGCACCCACCACCTCATGGCTGCGCCGGCTGCAATGCAACGGGGCGCACGCCGCCAGGCATGGCCGTGGGTGCGTACTGGCGGTGGGCAAACAGATACCCTGCCAATGCCGGATCGGCAGGCGCGGCGGCGGATGCGGCGGGCTGGGTCGGCACCGGCGGGTTGCTCGCCGCCATCAACGTCCGCTCCCCCGCCGGCTGGGTGCGCAGCATCACCACGGCACCGGCCACCACCGCCAGCCCGGCCGCCACTGCGCCGGCCCCCGCCCAGCGGTTGATGTGGCGGGTTGCGGCGGCGCCACCGGCCAGTGGTGCAGGTGCCAACACGATGGGCTCGCAGGCCAGGCGCTCGCGCAGCCGCTGCACGAAGTCCGCATCGTGCTCGACGCTGGCGCACAGGCTCTCGGCCCGCATGGCGTCACCAATCACCGCCCAGGTATGCCAGTCCACCCGCGCCTGGGCATCGGCCTGCCAGTGGGCACAGGCCAGGCGCGCTTCGTCGGCTGCGGTTTCACCGTCGCACAACGCACTGAGCAGGCTGTGACTGCGGTTCTCTGGAGGCAGGGGATGGGATGAAGGCATGGGGTGTTCCTGGATGCTTACCAACGCTCTCCGTCGCGCGTGTCCAGCAGCGGTTTGAGCCGCTGCGCAATGGCTTCGCGCGCCCGAAAGATGCGCGAACGCACGGTTCCGATGGGGCTGTTCATCAACTCGGCAATTTCGTCGTAGCTCAAGCCTTCCACCTCACGCAACGTGATGGCCTGACGCAAATCGGGAGACAAGGCCTCAACGGCGGCATTGACGGCCGTCGCGATTTCCTTGCTGGCCAACACCCCTTCGGGTGTGGTCATGTCGGTTGGTTCCCGCTGTGGCGCGGAAGTTTCGTCGTCGTCGCCCAAGGGGCGTGAGGCCTCGAGCACCAGCGGGTCGCGCCGGGCATCATGCAAGGCCTTGCGGGCGGTGTTGACGGCGATGCGGTAGAGCCAGGTGTAGAACGCGCTCTCACCGCGAAAATTGGGCAGTGCGCGGTAGGCGCGGATGAAGCTCTCCTGGGCGATGTCGGCCACTTGGTCGGTGTCGCGCACCATGCGCCCGATCAGCCTCTCGAGCCGGCGCTGGTATTTGATCACCAGCATCTCGAATGCGCGTTGATCGCCTTCGCGGGCGCGCTGCACCAGCGGCGCATCCACGTCGGGACGGGCGGGGCGCGCAGGGCCGTCAGGTGGGGTGGTCATGCGTGGTCACCGCGTGCATCAAGGCCACGCGCAGCGCATGCCATCCGGGCCCATGGTGCCGCCGCGCCAGCCACAGCCAGCGACGGCCCTCGCCATGCCAGCGCACGACCAGCGCAAGGTCGAAGTCCCAGACCACCTCGGGCCGGCCGGGCTGCACCGCGTCGCCGCGCTCCAGCCACCACTGCCGGCCGTCCCAGCGCAACCGCCCGTCGCCCGCCGGGTAGACAACCGGCGCGGGCGCGCTGGCAGACATGGCATGGGGCGGTGGTCAGATCTTGCGGAACACCAGCGTCCCGTTGGTGCCACCAAAGCCGAAGTTGTTCTTGACGGCGATGTCGATCTTCATGTCGCGCGCGGTGTTGGCGCAGTAGTCCAGGTCACATTCAGGATCCTGGTTGAAGATGTTGATGGTGGGCGGCGAAACCTGATGGTGCAGCGCCAGCACGGTGACCACCGACTCCAGCCCGCCCGCGCCACCCAGCAGGTGGCCCGTCATGGACTTGGTCGAGTTGACCACCAGTTGGTGGGCATGCGCACCAAACACGCCTTTGATGGCGTTGGTTTCGTTCAGGTCGCCCAGCGGCGTGGAGGTGCCATGGGCGTTGAGGTACTGCACCTGATCGCCGGCAATGCCGGCGTTGCGCAGCGCCGCCGCCATCGACCGCTGCGGGCCGCTGACGTTGGGTGCGGTCATGTGAAAAGCGTCCGCGCTCATGCCAAAGCCGATCAACTCGGCATAGATGCGCGCCCCGCGCGCCTTGGCATGCTCGTAGGCCTCCAGCACCACCACGCCAGCACCCTCGCCCAGTACAAAGCCGTCACGGTCCTTGTCCCAGGGACGCGAGGCCGTGGCCGGATCGTCGTTGCGGGTGGACAGCGCACGCGCGGCCGCAAACCCGCCCACGCCCAAGGTGCAGACGGTGCCTTCGGAGCCACCGGCCACCATCACGTCGGCGTCACCGGCCTCGATCATCCGGGCCGACAGGCCGATGGCATGCAGGCCCGACGTGCAGGCCGTGACCACGCCGATGTTGGGGCCGGTGTAGCCCAACTGGATCGACAGGTGGCCGGAAATCATGTTGATCAGCGCCGACGGCACAAAGAACGGCGAGATGCGGCGGGGGCCGCGCTCCTTGGCCAGCAGCGATGAACGCTCAATCTCGGGCAGACCGCCAATGCCCGAGCCGATCATCACGCCGTAGCGTTCGGCCTGCTCGGGTGTCAATGCGTCGCCCGTGGGCAGGCCGGCATCGCGCACGGCCTCGTGGCCAGCCGCCACGCCATAGTGCATGAAGGCGTCCATGTGCTTGGCCTCCTTGCCAGGCACGCGGTCGGCCACGACGAAGTTCTTGACTTCGCCAGCGAAGGTGCAAGCAATGCCCGTCGGATCAAACTTGGTGATCGGGGCAATGCCGCTGGTGCCGGCCAGCAGGGCAGGCCAGGCCTCGGCCACCGTGTTGCCTACGGGGGTCACTGCCCCCAGGCCGGTGATGACAATGCGACGACGGGTCATGCGCTCAGTGGAATGGTGGTTGTGAAGGGGTCAGGCTTTGGCGTGCGACTTGGCGTAGTCAACGGCCAGCTGAACGGTGGTGATCTTCTCGGCTTCTTCATCGGGAATCTCGATGCCGAACTCATCTTCCAGCGCCATCACCAACTCAACGGTGTCCAGTGAGTCCGCGCCCAGATCGGCGACGAAAGCCTTGTCGCCAACCACGTCGGCCTCGGGAACGCCAAGCTGCTCGGCAATGATTTTCTTGACGCGGGATTCGATATCGCTCATGACTCCTCCGGGAGTAACAAAAAAAGAGTGAAAGAGAAATTCTAGCGGAGCGCCTGCACAGGCTCTCAGCTCATCAGCATGCCGCCATTGACAGGCAGCTCGACGCCGGTGATGTATCCGGCCTCGGGCGAGGCCAGAAACGCCACGGCGGCGGCGATTTCTTCGGGGCGACCCAGGCGGCCCAGCGGCACGCCGGCCAGCATGGTCGCCTTCTGGGCCTCGGTCAGCACCTCGGTCATGTCGGTGGCGATGAAGCCCGGCGCCACACAGTTGACGGTGATCTCGCGGCTGGCCAATTCACGCGCCAACGCGCGGGTCAGGCCGGCAAGGCCCGCCTTGGCAGCCGCGTAGTTGGCCTGGCCGGCATTGCCCATGGCGCCCACCACCGAGGTGATGTTGACGATGCGACCCCAGCGCTGCTTCATCATGGGCCGCATGACGGCGCGCGAGAGGCGAAACACGGCCTTGAGGTTGGTGTCCAGCACGGCGTCCCAGTCGTCGTCCTTCATCCGCATGGCCAGGCCGTCGCGGGTGATGCCGGCGTTGTTGACCAGCACGTGCAGGGCGCCATGCTGTTTGACGATGTCGGCCACGGCCGCCTCGCTCGCGGCGGCGTCGTTGACGTTGAGGGCCAGGCCGCGCCCGCCGTGCGGTGCCAGCGCGTCGGTGATGCTGGCGGCGCCGGACTCGGTGGTGGCGGTGCCAATGACGGTGTGGCCGCGCGTGGCCAGCGCCAGTGCAATGGCACGGCCAATGCCGCGCGACGCGCCGGTGACGAGGGCGATGCGGGGAGTCTCAGTGGTCATGCGAGCAATCCTTTTGCTTCTTGCAGGGATGCCGGATCTTGCACCGTGGCGGTCACCAACTCGGCATCGATGCGCTTGGCCATACCAGCCAGCACCTTGCCGGGGCCGCACTCCAGCACCACGTTGAGGCCACGGCCACGCAGCGCCAGCACGACCTCAACCCAGCGCACCGGGCCAAAGGCCTGGCGGTAGAGGGCGTCGCGAATGGCATCCGGCTCGGTAGGGCTGGCCACGTCGATGTTGTTGACCACCGGCATCACCGGCGGGCGGATGAGGGTCTCGGCCAGCCGCTCTTTGAGCCGCTCGGCGGCGGGACGCATCAGGCTGGAGTGAAACGGCGCCGACACCGGCAGCGGCAGCACGCGCTTGGCGCCAGCGGCCTTGAGCACCTCGGTGGCCTTCTCGACGCCGGCCTTGCTGCCGGCGATCACGGTTTGCATGGGGTCATTGAAGTTGACGGCCTCGACCACTTCGCCACTGGCCGCCGCTGCCTCGGCGCAACCCGCGCGCACGGCCTCGGCCGGCAGGGCCAGCACCGCCGCCATCGCGCCCGTCCCCACGGGTACGGCGTCCTGCATGGCCTGGGCGCGCAGGCGCACCAGCGGCAGTGCGTCGGCCAGCGTCAGGGCCTCTGCGGCCACCAGCGCGCTGTACTCGCCCAGCGAGTGACCCGCCACAGCGGCGGGGCGAGGGCCACCCTCGGCCAGCCAGGCACGCCAGCAGGCCACACCGGCCGCCAGCATCACCGGCTGGGTGTTGGTGGTCAATGCCAGCGCCTCTTTGGGGCCCGTGGCAATCAGGTGGGCCACATCCTCGCCCAGGGCGTCGCTGGCCTCAACCAGCGTCTGGCGTACGGCCGGGTGGTCGCCCCAGACGTCCAGCATGCCCACGGATTGCGAGCCCTGGCCGGGGAACACGAATGCGAATGGTCGGGTCATGATGTCAGTAGTCTAAAAGGACGGCGCCCCAGGTGAAGCCGCCGCCCACGCCTTCCAGCAGCAGCGTGTCGCCGCGCTGCACCTGACCGCCGCGCACGGCCACGTCGAGCGCCAGGCCGATGGAGGCAGCCGAGGTGTTGCCGTGCTCGTGCACGGTCTCCACCAGGCGCTCGGGCGCCAGTTTCAGCTTGCGCGCGGTGCCGCGCATGATGCGGACGTTGGCCTGGTGCGGGATCAGCCAGTCGATGTCGGCGGCCTCTTTGCCGGCGGCCTCCAGCACCTCATCCGCCACATCGCCCAGCACCTTGACGGCCAGCTTGAAGACGGCCTGGCCGTCCATTCTGAGCATGGGGCTGCCCAGCACCTGGCCGCCGGCCACGGTACCCGGCGTGCACAAGATGTCGCGGTAGTTGCCATCGGCGTGCAGCCGGTAGGCCAGGATGCCGGGCACCTCGGCCGTCTCCAGCACCACGGCACCGGCACCATCGCCGAACAGCACACAGGTGGTGCGGTCGGAAAAATCCAGGATGCGCGAGAACACTTCGGCGCCAATGACCAGTGCGCGCCGCGCCGCGCCGTCACGCAGCATGGCGGTGGCCACGCCCATGGCGTAGACGAAGCCCGAGCACACGGCCTGCACGTCGAACGCCGGGCAGCCAGCCAGCCCCAGCTTGTTCTGGATGATGCTGGCCGTGGACGGGAACACCATGTCCGGCGTGGACGTGGCGACGATGATGAGATCGATGTCCTCGGGCTTGAGGCCTGCGGCGTCCAGCGCCGCCAGAGCGGCTTCGGTACCCAGGTCGCTGGAGGTCACACCCGGCGCGGCAAAGTGGCGCGCATGAATGCCGGTGCGCTCGACGATCCACTCATGCGAGGTTTCGATGCCTTGCGCGGCCAGGCGCGCAGCCAGCTCGTGGTTGGTGACGCGCTCAGGCGGCAGCGCGCTGCCGGTGCCGGCGATGCGCACATGGCGCGGCGGTGTGGGAGTCATGCGGCGGTGGTGGTTTCGGTGGTCTGCTGCGGCAGCGCGCGCAGCGTCTCGACGACGCCATCATGCACGCGCTCGACCAGGCGGTTGCGTGCTGCATCGTACGCGCGTGCCATGGCGCGACCAAAGGCGTGCACGTCGGCGCCGCCATGGCTCTTGATCACCAGCCCACGCAAGCCCAGCAGCGCCGCCCCGTTGTAGTTGCGCGGATCGACGCGGGCACGGAAGCGGTTGAGGATGGGCATGGCCACCAGCGCAGCCAGCTTGGTCCACCAGTGGCGCGAGAACTCTTCGCGGATGAAGGCCCCCAACATGGAGGCCAGGCCTTCCGAGGTCTTGAGCGCGACGTTGCCGACGAAGCCGTCGCAGACGATGACGTCCACGGCGCCGCCATAGATGTCGTTGCCTTCGACGTTGCCGAAGTAGTTCAGATGCCCGTCCTGGGCCGCAGCGCGCAGCAGATCACCGGCGCGCTTGATGACCTCGCTGCCCTTGATGGCCTCGGAGCCAATGTTGAGCAAGCCGACCGAGGGCTCGTCCACGCCGTCGATGGCGGTGACCAGTGCGCTGCCCATGACGGCAAATTCCAGCAAGTGGTCTGCCGTGCAGTCCACATTGGCGCCCAGGTCCAGCATGGTGGTGTAGCGCCCCATGCGGTTGGGAATGACCGTGGCAATGGCTGGCCGGTCGATGCCGTCCATGGTCTTGAGCAGGTAGCGCGCCACGGCCATCAAGGCACCCGTATTGCCGGCAGAGATGCAGACGTCGGCCAGGGCGGGCGCACCGTCGCGGCCGGGCCGCAACTGGCTGATGGCCACGCGCATGGACGAGTCCTTCTTGCGCCGCAGCGCCACCTCGATGGAGTCGTCCATGGTGACGACCTCGGTGGCCACCACGCAGGTGGTGCGCGGCAAACCCCGAGCGCCGGCCAGCGCCTCCTCAGTGCCCACCAGAACCAGATCGACATCCGGGTGGCTGGCCAGAAAGGCCTGACAGGCAGGCAGCGTCACCGAGGGGCCGTGGTCGCCCCCCATGCAATCCACCGCCAACCGCACGCGGGTCAGCGGAGACAAATCGTGCGCGTGCAACACCGGCTGAACCGGGGCCTAGGTGGGGATCAGACCTCGGCAGCCTTGTTCTTCAGCACCTGACGGCCACGGTAAAAGCCATTGGGGCTGATGTGGTGGCGCAGATGCACCTCGCCCGTGGTGGGCTCGATGGCGATGCCGGGCTGCACCAGCGCGTTGTGCGAGCGGTGCATGCCGCGCTTGGAAGGCGACTTCTTGTTTTGTTGAACGGCCATGGTGACGGCTCCTGAGTTGGCGGCGGCAGGAATTGCTGCCACCAAAAGATTCGAGAAAAGCCTATCAGTCTACCACAAACCTACCGCTTGAGGGAGGCCAGCGCCTCGAACGGACGCTGGGTGGCTGGGGCAGCGGTGTCTGCGCCCGCTGGCAGGGATTGCGGGCAGACGGCATGGCGCGGCACCAGCGGCAGCGCCAGCAGCAACTCGTCCTCGACCAACTCCCGCGCATTCATGCGCGGGCGCAGCGCCAGCACGTCGTCTTCCATCTCGGCATCCAGTGCCGCGGCCGCCTCTTCGCCACCCGCCACGAAGCGCAGCCAACGGTCGACCGCCAGGTGCTCGGACACCGGCTCCAGGCAGCGCTGGCAGGTCAGCGCCACCTCGGTCTCGGCAGCCAGCCCCAGCCAGATCTCGGGCGCGCCGCCTGGCAGTTGACGCAACTCGCCTTGCAAACGCCAGTTGACCGGCGTGCCTTGCAGCACGCTGTCGGCCAACCGGGGCAGTTCGGCCAGCGGCCAGGCGCCCGCCAGGCTGCCTCCCTGCTCGGCCAGGGCCTGCACGTCCAGCTTCAGGGGATCGGAGGATGGGAACTTCATGGCGCAAGTGTAGGGCGCAGCCTATGCCGCAGAGACAATGGCGACCATGCAATTGATTCTGGGCTCCACCTCGCGCTACCGCGCCGAGTTGCTGGCGCGGCTGCGCCAGCCCTTCACCACCGCCGCGCCGCAGGTCGATGAAACGCCACAACCCGGGGAGGCGCCACGCGCCCTGGCGCTGCGGCTGGCGCGCGCCAAGGCGCAGGCGGTGCTGGCACAGCACCCCGGCGCGCTGGTGATCGGAGCCGACCAAGTGGCCGACGTGGACGGCACCCCGTTGGGCAAACCAGGCTCGCACGAGGGTGCCGTGGCGCAGTTGCGCCGGCTCTCCGGCCGTGAGGTGCGCTTCGAGACGGCGGTGGCGGTGGCGCGCGCGGGCTTTGCGCAAGACCATCTGAGCACCGTCACCGTGCGTTTTCGCAAGCTGGCCGATGCCGAGATTGAGACCTATCTGCGGCTGGATGAGCCCTACGACTGCGCCGGCAGCGCCAAGGCGGAGTCGCTGGGCGTGGCGCTGCTGACGCGCATCGACTCGGACGACCCCACGGCCTTGATCGGTCTGCCGCTGATCCACACCTGCACGCTGCTGCGCGCGGCGGGGCTGGACGTGCTGGCGCCATGACGCTGATCCTGGTGCCCAACACGCTCGATTTGGCCAGCGCACCGGTGCCGCTGGATGCGGTGCTGCCGCGGGCGGCCGTGCACGCCGCCGCCACCATCACGCACTGGGTGGTGGAGACGCCGAAGGTGGCGCGGGCGTTTTTGAAGCGGGTGGATGCGGTGCAGCCGCTGGCGGTGCCGCTGCAGTCGCTCGATGTGCGCGAGTTGCCGCGCACCCGCAAGGGCGGCACCGCGTCCGTGCCCGAGACGGCCTGGGATGACTTGCTGGCGCCCGCACGCGCCGGCAAAACCGTGGGCCTTCTCAGCGACGCCGGCCTGCCCGGCGTGGCCGACCCGGGCGCCAACCTGGTCGCCACAGCCCACCGGCATGGCGTGACCGTGCAGGTGCTGGCGGGCCCCAGCTCGTTGACGCTGGCCCTGGCGGCCAGCGGTTTGAACGGCCAGCGCTTTGCCTTTGAGGGCTACTTGCCACAGGACGCGGGCGAGCGCGGCAAGCGCATCATCCAGTTGGAGATGCGCTCGCGCCAAGAGGGGCAGACGCAGTTGGCCATCGAAACGCCTTACCGCAACCCCGCACTGCTGGACGCACTGTGCCGCACGCTGCAGCCGACCACACGCCTGGCCGTGGCCTGTGGCCTGACCGATGAGCGGGGCTGGTGCCGGATGGGTCGGGTGACGGATTGGCGGACGCGGCCACTGGCCATGCCCGTCGATCTGCCGGCGGTGTTTTTGTGGCTAGCCTGAGGTGCCTGCGCGCCACGCGCATCGGCGCAGCCAGATGAACTCGAGCGCCGCGCCCACCGTGATGCCCACAGCGTCGGCACCCCAGTCCAGCCATTCGGCGGCCCGGTAGGTGGTCAGGGTCGCCTGGGCCAGCTCGATGCCGGCACCAAAGGCCAGCAGCCCCAGCGCCAGCCAGGGGCGGGGCAGGCTGGCCCGCCGGCCCAGCAGCCACAGCAGGGCAAACACGGCCGCGTGCTCCAGCTTGTCGATGTGATTGACCACCACCGGCGGCGCATCCAGCGGCATCAACGCCAGGATCAGGATGCCGAGCAGGGCGGCTGCGAACAGCGCGCGAGCCACCCTCACGCCGGGGTCTTGACGCCGCCGCCCAACAGCGCCGCCACCTTGCGCTTGGGCCGTATGCTGGGCGAGACCCGTGCCGCGCCCGGACGGGCCGTTGCCGTGGTGGCTTCCCAGGCGGCGGGGGCTTCACCCTCGCTGGGCTCATAGGGCCGGTCGAAGAAGGGGTCACGCGGCGCGGGCGGCGGGCTGTAGCGGCGCGGCGGGGCCAGGTTGTCGTCATCGCGATGGCGCGGTGTGCTGCGGCGATGGGCCTGGCGCGACAAGGCCAGCGGCTCGGGCGTGATCTTTTTCTTGAGCAGCTTCTCGATCTCGGCCAGCAGCCGCACGTCTTTGCCGGCCACCAGCGTGATGGCCACGCCCGAGGCGCCCGCGCGGCCTGTGCGGCCGATGCGGTGGATGTAGTCTTCGGCGTGGAAGGGCACGTCGAAGTTGAAAACGGCCGGCAGATCGGAGATGTCGAGTCCACGCGCCGCCACATCGGTGGCCACCAGCACGTCCACCTCTTGCGCCTTGAAGGCGGCCAGCGCCTTGAGCCGCTCGTCCTGCGATTTGTCGCCATGCAGGGCGGCGGTGCGCAGGCCATCACGCTCAAAGGCGCGCGCCAGTCGCGCCGCGCCCAGCTTGGAGTTGACGAAGACGATGGCCTGGGCGAGGTTGCGCTCACGCAGCAGTTGCAGCACCGCCGCGCGCTTGTCGTCTTCGTCCAGGCTGTAGAAGACCTGCTCGACGGTGGAGGCCGTGGCGTTGGGCCGCGCCACTTCGACCACGACGGGGTCTTGCAGATAGCTGGCGGCCAGGCGCTTGATCTCGGGCGAGAAGGTGGCCGAGAAGAGCAGCGTCTGCCGCTGGCGCGGCAGGTAGCTGAGGATGCGCTGCAAATCGGGCAGAAACCCGATGTCCAGCATGCGGTCGGCCTCGTCCAGCACCACGTACTCGACCTGGTTGAGCACGCAGTTCTTGGCCTCGATGTGGTCCAGCAACCGGCCCGGGGTGGCAATCAGCACCTCGACGCCCTGCTTGAGCGTCAGCGTCTGCGGCTTCATGTCGATACCGCCAAAAACCACGGTGCTGCGCAACTGGGTGTGCTTGGCGTAGGCCTTGACGTTCTGCGCCACCTGGTCGGCCAGCTCGCGCGTGGGCGCCAGCACCAACGCCCGCACGGGGTGGCGCGCTGGCGAGACGCTGCTGGTCTCGTGGCGCATCATCTTTTGCAGCAGCGGAATCGAGAACGCAGCTGTCTTGCCGGTGCCGGTCTGGGCGGCGCCCATCACGTCACGACCCGACAGCACGATGGGAATCGCCCGCGCCTGAATGGGGGTCATGTGGGCGTAGCCCTGATCCTGCACGGCGCGCAACAGCTTGGCGTCCAGTGGCAAGGTATCGAAGCGGGCGGGCTCGGCGACAATGGCCGGATCGGCCGTAGGGGTGTCAGTCATCACCCGGCATTATCGCGTCAGAAGGGATACCCATGATTTTGGTCACCGGCGGCGCCGGTTTCATTGGCAGCAATTTCGTGCTCGACTGGCTGGCTCAAGGCGATGAGCCCGTGGTCAACCTGGATGCCCTGACCTATGCGGGCAACCGGGCCAACCTGGCCAGCCTGCAAGGTGATGCGCGCCACCATTTCGTGCACGGCGACATCACCGACCGGGCCTTGGTGGACAGCCTGCTGGCCAAGCACCAACCCCGTGCCATCGTCCACTTTGCGGCCGAAAGCCATGTGGACCGCTCCATCCACGGCCCCGGCGCCTTCGTCAAGACCAATGTGGAGGGCACGTTCACGCTGCTTGAGGCGGCGCGTGCCTATTGGAGCGGGCTGGCCGACAAGGCGGCGTTCCGCTTTCTGCACGTCTCCACCGACGAGGTCTACGGCACGCTGGGCGCCCAGGACGCGCCGTTTGCCGAAGACCACCCCTACGAGCCCAACAGCCCCTACTCGGCCAGCAAGGCCGCTAGCGACCACCTGGTGCGCGCCTGGCACCACACCTACGGCCTGCCGGTGCTGACCACCAACTGCTCGAACAACTACGGGCCGTATCACTTCCCTGAAAAACTCATCCCGCTGATGATCGTCAACGCGCTGGCCGGCAAGCCGCTGCCGGTCTATGGCGACGGGCGTCAGATCCGCGACTGGCTGTACGTGCGCGACCACTGCAGCGGCATCCGCGCCGTGCTGGCCGGTGGCCGGCTGGGCCAGACCTACAACATCGGTGGCTGGAACGAGATGGCCAACATCGACATCGTGCACACCGTCTGCGCGCTGCTCGATGAGCTGCAGCCCAGCCCCGAGGGGCCTTATGCCCGCCTGATCACCCACGTGACCGACCGACCGGGCCACGACCGGCGCTACGCCATCGACGCACGCAAGATCGAGCGCGAGTTGGGCTGGCGTCCGGCCGAAACCTTTGCCACCGGCATCCGCAAGACGGTGCAGTGGTATTTGCAACACCCCGACTGGGTGCAGCAGGTGCAAAGCGGGGCTTACCGCGACTGGGTGGCCGCCAACTACAGCGCCCGCGCATGAACATCGTGCTGCTGGGGCCAAACGGCCAGGTGGGCTGGGAGTTGCAGCGCGCGCTGGCGCCGCTGGGCAGGCTGACGCTGCTGGATCGCGCAGCGGGCGGCGATCTGGCCCACCCTGACGCGCTGGCCACGGCGGTGCGCGCGCTGGCACCGGACGTCATTGTCAATGCCGCCGCCCACACGGCAGTGGACAAGGCCGAGAGCGAGCCCGAATTGGCTCGCACCCTCAACGCGCTGGCGCCCGGCCAACTGGCCCGGGTGGCGGCCGACCTGGGCGCCACGCTGCTGCACTACAGCACCGACTACGTGTTCGACGGCAGCGGCCACGCCCCGCGCGCCGAAGACGCGCCCACCGGCCCGCTGTCCGTCTATGGCGCCAGCAAGCTGGCCGGCGAGGACGCCATCCGCGCCAGCGGCTGCCGCCACCTGATCCTGCGCACCAGCTGGGTCTATGCGGCGCGCGGCAGCAACTTTGCCAAAACCATGTTGCGCCTGGCTGCCGAGCGCGAGCGGCTGACGGTGATCGCCGACCAGATCGGCGCGCCCACCGGCGCCGAGCTGATCGCCGATGCCAGCGCCCACGCGCTGCGCATGGTGGCCACGCGGCCCGAGCTGACCGGCACCTACCACCTGACGGCCGCCGGCGAGACCTCGTGGCACGGCTATGCCGAATACGTCATCGCCACGGCCCGCGCGCACGGCACCGCGCTGCGTGTGCAGCAGGTGGCCGCCATTCCCACCACCGACTACCCCACCCCCGCACGCCGGCCGCTGAACTCGCGACTGGACTGCACCCGTTTCACCCGCGCGTTCGATCTTGGGCTGCCGCCATGGCAACAAGGCGTGGCGCGCATGCTCACCGAGACCTTATGACCTCCCCCCCCCGCAAAGGCATCATCCTCGCTGGCGGCTCCGGCACCCGGCTGCATCCGGCCACGCTGGCGCTGAGCAAGCAACTGATCCCGGTCTACGACAAGCCCATGATCTATTACCCGCTCAGCGCGCTGCTGCTGGCGGGCATCCGCGACATCCTCGTCATCAGCACACCGCAGGACACCCCCCGCTTCGAGCAGTTGCTGGGCGACGGCGCGCGCTGGGGCATCCGCCTGAGCTACGCCGTGCAACCCAGCCCGGACGGGCTGGCACAGGCCTTTCTGATCGGCGAGGACTTCCTGGCCGGTGCCCCCAGCGCCCTGGTGCTGGGAGACAACATCTTCCACGGCCACGACCTGGCGCAGCGGCTGCAGGCGGTCAGCGCCCGGCGCACGGGCGCCACGGTGTTCGCCTACCCGGTGAACGACCCCGAACGCTACGGCGTGGTGGAGTTTGACGCGGCAGGCCGTGCCATCAGCCTGGAGGAAAAGCCCGCCGCACCCAAGAGCCGCTTTGCCGTGACGGGCCTCTACTTCTACGACGAGCAGGTGGTGGCCCACGCCAAGGCGCTCAAGCCCAGCGCGCGCGGCGAGCTGGAGATCACCGACCTGAACCGCCGCTACCTGGAAGCAGGCCAGCTCGACGTGCAGCGCTTCGGCCGCGGCGACGCCTGGCTGGACACCGGCACCCACGACAGCCTGCTGGAGGCCAGCGCCTTCGTGCAGACGCTGGAGAAACGGCAAGGCCTCAAGACCTGCTGCCCGGAGGAGATTGCCTGGCGCCAGGGCTGGATCGATGACGATCAACTCGAAGCGCTGGCCGGGCCGCTGGGCAAGAGCGGGTATGGGCTCTATCTGCAACGGGTGGTACGCGAGCGGCCTTACTGAACTGCAAACGCTAAAATCCCAAAGTTAAGCTCAATCGAGCGGGCCAGCCAGTCCGCCGCCTCGTTATGCTCCAATTTCCTGCCTTGCGCGCCGTGCTGCTTGTCAGTGCGCTGTGGCTAGCCTGCCCCGCCTGGGCGCAGACCACCACTTGGCGTGATGCCGACCTGACCCAGACGAGCCGCGGCGATACCCACGACCGCAATATACGTCCCACCACGCCCGAGGCTTCGGCTGCCACTGGTTCGGTGACTCTGCGCCAGGGTATGTCTGACACCACGCCCGAACCACGTGTGGTGCAGCCCAGTCTGCCCCGCTACGTACCCAGCGAGTTTGAACGGTATGTCCAGCGGCAGTCTGGCAGCGGCCCCGAATCGCCCACGATCGAACGTTTCGGCGCCCGGTTGCTGTTCGATCTGAGCACCGTCAACGGCGCCACCGATCCCCTGCCCAGCGTGCCTGCAGACTATCTGATCAAATCCGGTGACGAAGTCAGGTTGACGCTATGGGGCTCTGTGGACGCAGATCTGCGGCTTGTCGTCGATCGCAATGGCCGCATCGCCGTGCCGCGCGTCGGCAGCATCGCTGTGGCCGGCGTGCGCCAGGCTGACCTGGACAGCGTGATTGGCCGCCGTGTCAGTCAGGTGTTTCGCAACTACCAGATCAGTGCTGGGGTGGGCCAGTTGCGTGCGATCCGGGTCTTCGTCACAGGCTATGCCCAGCAGCCCGGCAGCATCACCCTACCTGGACTCTCCACGGCCTTGCACGCCATCATGCGCGCTGGCGGCCCCAGCGCTGCCGGCAGCTTTCGCGACATTCAACTGCGCCGCGGCGGCAAGACGACCGCACAACTGGACCTCTACACCCTGCTGACCAAGGGTGACCGCGGCAGCGATCTGGTGCTGCAGCCTGACGATGTGATCTATGTAGGCCCGGTAGGCCCGCAAGTGGGTCTGATCGGCTCGGTTAACCAGCCTGCCGTGTTCGAGTTGCTGCCCGACGAGACGACTACCGACCTGCTGCGATTCGCGGGCGGCTTCAGTGCCGTAGCCGACCGCAGTCGCCTGACGCTGGAACGTTTGGCTGATCGCAACAGCGGGCGTGTGGTGCAACTGACGCTGCCAGCCGAAGCACGAACTGCGCTGGGTGCCGGCGATCTGGTGCGCGCCTTCAGCGCCATTGATCTCGCCACCGCACGCGGCAAGCGAAATCAGCGCGTGCGCATTGAAGGCGAAGTGACCAAGCCCGGCGAATATGTGCTGCCACCCGGCAGCACCATCGCCGATGCCCTGCAGGCAGCGGGCGGCATGACGCAGGGCGCCTATGTCTATGGCACGGAGCTCAACCGCGAAAGTGTGCGTGTCAGCCAGCAGGAAAACTATGACCGGGCCTTGCGCGACATGGAAACCGACATGACGCGCAACAGCGCGACCCGCCGAACGGCGTCGGCTGAGGAAGTGGCGTCCCAAACGGCATCCGTCGCCGCCACCCAACGCCTGGTTGATCGCTTGAGGCTGATCCGGCCAACAGGGCGCGTGGTGCTGCAAATCGAGCCGACTGCCACGGCCCTACCTGACTTGCGACTAGAGGATGGTGACCGCATTCACGTACCCTCGTACAGCAGTTCTGTGGGCATTTTTGGCAGCGTCTTCAACGGCGGCAGTTTCCTGTACCAGTCTGATCAGCGCATTGGCGACTACCTACAGCAAGCCGGGGGCCCCACGCATGGTGCCGATACCAAGAGCATCTTCGTCATCCGCGCCAACGGCACCGTGGTCAGCGCTCGCCAAAGCAGCAGTTTCTGGCGCAACGGCGACCTGAACAGCACGATTGCGCTGCCCGGCGACACCATCTTCGTGCCTGAGGAAATGGACAAGACCACGTTCACACAGAGCGCCAAGGATTGGACGCAAATCCTCTACCAGTTCGGTTTGGGTGTGGCGGGGATCAAGGCGGTGGGGTTGTGAAGCAATCTATAGACTCCTCTAGGCCGCCGAACCAGGCGTTCGATGACACCATCAGTTTGGATGATGTGGTGCGCCCGCTGATTAAAGACTGGAAACTTCTGTTCTTCCTGCCTCTGTTAGTGGGAGCCTTGGCCTACGGCCTGTCGTTCCTGATCCCGAAAACCTATTTGTCAACAACCACTTTTCTTCCACCTCAACAGCAAACCAGCAGCGCATTGGCTTCACTGGCTTCATTGAGTGCGTTTGCGGGTCTTGCAGGTGGCAATATCCGCAGCCCCAGTGATCAGTACCTGGCGATGATGGAGAGCGTGACCGTGCAAGACCGCATCATCGAGCATTTCAAACTGCGCGATGTGTACGAAGTCGAGCTGCGCATACAGGCCCGCGAGCAGTTGAGCAAAGCGACTGATATTTCTCTTGGTAAAAAGGACGGTTTGATCCGCGTCAGCGTGGAGGACCGTGATCCACAACGGGCTGCGGCGGTGGCGAATCGATATGTAGAGGAGTTGCAAAACCTGACCACATCGATCGCGGTTACCGAGGCCCAACAGCGTCGTGCGTTCTTCGAATCACAGATGCTAACTATTAAGCAACGGCTCATTGAGTCTCAACTGGCACTTGAGAAAACCGGCTTCAATGCAGGCGCACTCAAAGCCGAGCCTCGTGCAGCGGCCGAAACTTATGCAGAATTGCGTGCCCAATTGACTGCGGCGGAAGTGCGCTTGCAGACCCTTCGCTCGACGCTGGCTGACGGCGCACCTGAGATGCAGCAAATTGCCGCGACAGTACGATCGTTGCGCCAGCAGCTGACCCAGCTCGAAGTACAGCAAACGGGTGCACAGAAATCGGGCGCAGATACCGACTATGTGGGGCGCTATCGGGAGTTCAAATACCAGGAAATGTTGTTTGAATTGATGGCGAAACAGTACGAAATAGCTCGACTGGACGAAAGTCGGGAGGGGGCTTTGATTCAAGTGGTGGACGTAGCGCAACCGGCCGAACAAAAGTTCAAGCCCAAGCGCAGCTTGATCACCTTTGCCAGCGCGCTGCTAGCGGGGTTGGCTGTGGCTGCCATGCTTGTTGCCAGACCCATGTTGGCACGTCGTCGTCAGGGCGTGACGTCCCCTGCTTGAGCACCACGGCCGTGGGTGAGCGCCGCCACAATCTGGGTGACCGCAACCAATGGGTCAAACAGTCGCTGTGCGAGTCGTGCGCAGCGTGGCCGGTAGTTTGTGCCGCAGCGTACGGTTTGCACAAGCGTGATGGCGGCCTGCACCAAGCCATCGACAGACCCCGCGCTACTGGCAGCTATGCCAACTTCTTCATCGTTGATCAACTGCAACAAATCATTGCCGGCATTCACACTGGCCAGCACCGGCATGCCAGCCTGCATGTATGACAGAAACTTACCGGGGATGTTGTGCGTCTGGTGGCGCGGATCCAGCACCACGAGGCCGATGTGGCACTGTGCATACAAGCCGGCGATGTGCTCCGGTTCGATCTCGTCAAAGAAACGCACCGCGCTCAGGTCACGCGCCTCCGCGTCAGCCCTGAGCCGTGCCGTGTCGCTGCCCCGGCCCACGAACACGAAGCCAATGTCCTCACGCGTCTTGAACTGCTCGGCCAAATCCAGCAGTACGTCCATGCCCTGGGCCACACCCATGTTGCCCGCGTAGACGAAGATCGTGCGCCCGGCCAGCCCGGCTGCTGCGACGTCAATGGGACAGCCCACATTGGCCGCAGGCGCCAGCCAGTTGTGCAACACCTCCACACGACGCTCGGGGTGGCGGCGCTGCCAGTCGGCAAAGTAGGGCAGGTTGCCCGGCGTCTGTACGCCGATCACATCCGCCGCCTCGTACTGCCGGTGAGCGATGTGCTTGAACATGCGATAAGGTATGCCATCGCCCATCAAACCCATGTCACGCGCCCACTCGGGAAAGATGTCACGAACAATGAGGTAGCCTGGACAGCCACTGATCGCCATGAGCGCACGGACCAGCGGCGCGTGGAAGATGGAGGGCGAATACCAGACCACGCCGTCGAAGCGCTCATCCGCCAGAGGACTCGCTTGCCAGCCGCGCCTCATTGCATACGACATCCACCACTCCGCCAGCGAGCGCCGAGCGTAGCCCATGTCGCGAGTGCGCGGCGTGGCCAGGCGCAATACCTGCACACCCTGCACGTCGTTCAGCCGCCAAGACTCAGACTGTTCCGGTGCTGAGACGAACATGGTGACTGCATGGCCCTGAGCCGCCATCGCTCGCGTAAGGTCGCGCAACTGCACCGCGCCCGAGGAGCGCAGTGGCGGGTAGACGTCGGCCACAACAGCAAGGCGCATTAGGCTCCTCAGTAGCGCTTCCAGACCACGCGCTGCACATAGTCGGTGTAGCTATGCAGAATGCGCACCACTTTGTCCGACACATTGGGCATCGAATAGTCAGCTACTTGGCGCAGCAGGCGCTCTTCACCTCGCGGCTGGTCCTGTAGCACGGACAAGCCCTGCAACACCCTTTCGACCTCCAAGCCAACCATCATCACAGCCGCCTCTTCCATGCCCTCGGGGCGTTCGTGCGCCTCGCGCAAATTCAAAGCCGGGAAGTTCAGAATTGATGACTCCTCGCTGATGGTGCCACTGTCGGACAACACAGCGCGAGCGTGCAACTGCAGGTGGTTGTAGTCCGAGAAGCCCAGCGGCTTGAGCAGTTGGATGCGGGGATGGAAGCGACTGCCAGTGGCATCCACGCGCTTTTGGGTGCGAGGGTGGGTAGATACGATCACCGGAAGGTCATACGTGTGCGCCACTGCGTTGAGCACGGCCACCAGTTTGGCAAACTGCTCAGCACTGTCCACATTCTCCTCACGGTGGGCACTGACGACGAAGTAGCCCTCGCGTTGCAGGCCCAGGCGCCCCAGCACATCTGCCGCATCAATGCGTGGCCGGTAGTGCGCCAGCACTTCGGCCATCGGGCTGCCCGACTTGATGATGCGATCAGGCGGCAGCCCTTCAGCCAACAAGTACTCACGTGCAATGCTGCTGTAGGTGAGGTTGATGTCAGCGGTGTGATCGACTATACGGCGATTGATCTCTTCAGGCACACGCATGTCGAAGCAACGATTGCCAGCCTCCATGTGGAAAGTCGGAATCTTGCGTCGCTTGGCCGACAGCACCGCCATGCAGGAATTGGTATCACCAAGCACCAACATGGCGTCAGGTTTAACCTGTGCCAGCACCTGATCAACGGCGATGATGACGTTGCCAATGGTCTGCGCGCCCGTGGCGCCCGCCACATTAAGGAAATGATCTGGCGTGCGCAGGCCCAAGTCATCGAAAAAGATCTGATTCAACTCGTAGTCGTAGTTCTGGCCGGTATGCACCAACGTGTGTTGACAGTGCACGTCCAGCGCCGCAAGTACGCGCGAAAGGCGAATAATCTCGGGCCGCGTACCGACCACCGTCATCACATGAAGTTTGTTCATACAGGATTGGTCACGGTGTCCGGCGCGGCGCGATCAAAAATCTCGTTAGCCCACAGCATGACCACTAGTTCGTCTTCGCCAACGTTGGTGACGTCATGTGTCCAACCAGGCGCGGTTTCGACAATCTGTGGTGTCCCGCCCTGGGTGAAAAGTTCGTACCGATCGCCCGTCATCATGTGTCGGAACCTAAACCGCGCATGACCACGAATCACCAGGAATTTCTCAGTCTTGCTGTGATGGTAGTGACCGCCCCGCATGACACCCGGGTGGGCAGTGAAATAAGAAAACTGCCCCGCATCTGGCGTCTTGAGCATCTCCACAAACTCGCCGCGCGCATCGCCGTGCTTGGGTAGGTCGTATACGAAACGCTCAATGGGCAAATAACTGACATAGGTGGCATAGAGCGCCCGCACGAATCCGGTGCCCACGCGTTCGCTGACCAAGCTGTCGCGACAACGTCGGAAGGCACGTATCTGCTCGGCTAACGCAGCCAGCGTGACCGTGTACTCGGGCTGTACCCGCCCCCATTGCAGACCCTCTCCAGGCGCAGCCAACTTGCGCAGCAACTCCTGCACAACATCGTCCACATAGACCAGGCGCAACACGGCATCCGGGCTGCTGACCTCGATAGGTAGGTCTCTCGTGAGTTGGTGGCAGAAGGTGGCCACTACCGTGTTGTAGTACGGCTTGGCCCATTTGCCAAACACGCCAGGCCAGCGATAAATGACAGCGGGCGATCCCTTGTCGGCCACTAGTGCCTCGATGGCCGCCTCACCCCCACGCTTGCTTCGGCCATAAGGGCTGTCCTGCTCAGCCTGTGTGGACGAGTTCGCCAGCAGTGGCACATGTCGACCCCTGCGGGCTTGCTCGACCTTCAGGGCGTCACACAGCTTCTGGGTGAGATCACGGTTGACGGCATCGAAAGCCGCTGGATCAATCGGCCGATTCTCGCCTGCCAAGTGCACCACCGCATCGGCGCGGGTCAGTAGCGCGGGCAATTCCGCGGGTTGCTGGGTCCGCGTGTATGGCAGCACTTCGTGCCCCGCCTCGACAAGCGCAAGAGTCAAATTCTTGCCGATGAAGCCATTGCTTCCGGTGACAAGCACACGCATAAACTATCACTCCTCCTCGGCGCGCGCCGATTCGCCGCGCGCGATGGCTTGCATAAAACGCAGTTTCATCAGAAGGGCCTGCATGCCCGACACATCCAACCGTTGTGTGTTGTGTGAGTTGTAGTCCTCGGCCTGCGAAATGCGAACATCCCCTTCTTCGACAAACCGACCATAGTTCAGATCGCGCAGATCGGGCGGCACGCGGTAGTACCCTCCAAGGTCTTCGGCGGCGGCCATCTCCTCGCGACTCAAGAGAGCTTCATAGAGTTTCTCTCCGTGGCGAGTACCGATGATGCGAACCGGATGATCGGGCGAATCCATCAGCGTCGTAAGCGCACGCGCAAGCGTGTGAGTGGTTGCTGCTGGCGCTTTTTGCACAAAAATGTCACCTGGCTGACCGTGCTCGAACGCATACAGCACAAGATCGACTGCGTCGTCCAGTGTCATCATGAAGCGGGTCATCTGCGGATCGGTCAACGTGAGGGGTTGACCCGCTCGAATCTGTTCAACAAATAGCGGAATGACCGAGCCTCGTGAGGCCATGACGTTGCCGTAACGGGTGGCGCAGATGACAGTGTGGGGTGCGCTACGCGACTTGGCCACCACCACCTTCTCCATCATGGCTTTGGAAATGCCCATCGCGTTGATCGGGTATACGGCCTTGTCAGTTGACAGACATACCACACGTTGCACGCCACTGGTCACCGACGCCTCCAGAACGTTCTCGGTACCCAGCACATTGGTCTTCACGGCCTCGAGTGGATGAAACTCGCAACTGGGGACCTGCTTGAGCGCAGCGGCGTGATAGACGAAATCGGCGCCCCTGACAGCAGCCAGAACCGACTGATAGTCACGCACGTCGCCGATATAAAACTTGAGCTTGGCCGATGCGTACTTCTTGCGCATGTCGTCCTGCTTCTTCTCGTCGCGACTGAGAATGCGGATCTCCGTCAAGTCGGAATCAATAAAGCGACGCAGGACGGCGTTTCCGAACGACCCGGTTCCCCCGGTAATCAGCAGGACTTTATCTTTGAACATGAAATGAACTCTTCGCTGTCAGTCAATTCCGCATCAATACAGTTTCCTGCTTGCGGGATGGATTGCGGCGTGCCGCTCTTCAAATGAGAGGAAGCCTGACTTTCGTGCCTACGCTGAGATCGTAATCAGCAGGCGACTTGCCGTTATCCATGATGATTCGGTAGGGACTAATAAAAAAACGATAGATACGATGGTACTGACGAGTCATCTCCCACAAGCGGCGGCTGGGTAACTTAGATACAGTGGCATGATCATAATGACGAACCAGAATATCAGGCACGTAGTACATCTGCTCATCCTTGGCAGCAAGCTGGCGTGCCAGATAAAACTCCTCCCCCATTAGAAAACCTGGTGACCATAGTTGAGCATAGTGCAACCAAAAGCATGGCGTCAGAATGTAGCAAGCACCATATCCTGCATAAATCACACCTTCATCAGCGTACGCAAGATGGTCTTTTCGTCCGACATACGCGCGTGCCCGATTTGCAGCCCAGCCAATAAGCTGCGAAAGGCGAAAGTGGGCGAAGTAGAGATCCCAGACCATCTCTCGAAAACGACTGATGCCGACGAGCACGTGCGGGTTTTGATGCTGACCGTCCAGCGTGATGATGTTGGGCGCCAAAACAGGATACCGTGCCAACACGTCTGACCTGCGCTGCAGCGCAGCGAAAAAGTCGGCTTCAAACACGAGGTCATTGTTGCCAATAACGATGGCATCGTAATCAGACGCCCCCGAACGCAAGGCTGCAAGACCTAGGTTCAATCCACCGAAGTAGCCCACATTGTCTGCATTCCATACCACGTCGCAATATGGTGGTAGTGTGCCGGGTGCAGCCAGGATGCGGCGCTCTGCCTCAGTGGAGGCGTTGTCTACCAATATTATTTGGTAATCACAATCGCCGTGATGGGCAGCAATCGACTGCGCGGCTTGAATGCTCAAGAGCGAATTGTTGTAGTTGGTGAATGTGAAGCCAATCTTCATGCCTGATCCTTCTGAAGATGATCTGCGTGACCATGCCACCGTTCGAGGGCAGTCTGCCATGCACGTTCATAAACGCCGATGACCACCTTGCGCTCGAATGATGCCCCTACCAGCATGGCGTTGGCTGTGAGTCTCTTCCAGAAGGCCGGGGAATCCAGGTCGAGCCCCGCAGGCAACGACGGCCGGCCGTTGCGCAATTCGACAACGATGCCGCACTCGTGCGACCGCACAAAGTCAGCCAATTCCTCCAACTCAGAGGACACGATAAGTGGAACCCCACGTGACAGTGCTTCAGCCGCCTTGGTGGAAAATAGATTGCAACGCATTTGCAGGGTTCGGTAGTAGCCCTCGACCCTGGCCAACCCGGGAATGACCAAGGCCAACAGACCGTCGTAGTAGGCCGGCAACTCCGTTTGCCGATACAATTCGCAATCTAACCCAGCAAATGCCTCGATGGGTTTACTGGCCAATTGGGGGTGGAACAGGGGGAAAAGATCGAATATCTGTCGTAACAGCACGGGATCGTGCCATTGACCTACCGAGCCAGAATAGCCAATGCGTCGCCTGACCCAGCGCAACTCAAAGTCCGCCCGCCAACCGGGTTCGCGATCCAGCCCCTGTATAGGTGCATGAGCAATATCCAAACCAGTCTCTTCTTTATACTGACGGCGACCCACATGCACAGGCAAAAATGCCACGTCGCTACCTCGGACCAAGTCAAATTCTAGCATTTTGATGAAGCCGTAGTTGACTGCGCCAAATATGCCATGCCCCATTGGGCTCTCCGGCCCGAGAAAACTGCGCATGTCGAATGATGAAACCACTTGCCGGTCTGGAAACTGCGCGCCAATCAATGTGCGCAGCAACAACCCGATTTCTGCCGCGTAGTAGCTACGGGCATGCAAAATGGTTGCCACGCCGGCAGCCACCTGAGTGACCGGTCCGTTCAATGCGTAACGCGCGACACGCCTGTGCCACCACCGACGTATCGGCATGGACCAAGGGCTGCCAAGCGTGACAGGGATGGTGCAGCACTCGAACACGATGCCGGCACGTTGGCATTCAGCTTGTAGCCATTGCAAGTCATGATCCCGCAGCACCAAGCGCTTGACGCGCGACAGCAGTGGAATCGCAGCCAGCCAGGATGAGGTATAGCCCTTGGATTGCAGCGCGCGTGCCGTCTCCAGAACTTGAGACACCAGCAGGCCCTTTTGTGCCGGCCATTCGCCGGCGGTGATGAATACAACGTGACTCGTCATCGCACTTGCATCGATTGAATCGTTGGCCGCACCCGGTGGTCTGCTCTAGAAGGTCCAAGAGTGTTCACGTGCAGCGGTGGGTCAAACGCACCAAGCATGCCCAGCAACAACAGGCCCAGCCACAGCGATGGCAGAGGAATGGCAGATGATGGTATGGACGACGCGATCAGAACAGTCAGCAGGATAAAGGTACGCTGCGCCCAGCTGCCCTGGCTAGGCCGCAGGTAGACGACCAGCATGAACGAGCCCAGCGCCAGCAGCCCCGGCCAGCCCATCCAGTAACCGAATTCGATCACCATAGAGTGCGGGTTGACATACAGCGCTCCATCGTCAAAAAGCGCATTCGAAGTGAACATGGCGTAATTCAGTATTGCTGCTGAGCCCATGCCCAATTGACCCAATTGCTCAATGAAGTGGCGATAAGACTGGCTACGGCTCGATGTGGAACTGTCTGCATCGAAACCCATCTCGGCGATGGTGGCCAGCGATTTGGCTTTGTAGAGGCTAGCATCGATGGTTGCGTTGCCTGTGTAGTCGATCTGGCTGATCGCAAACGACGCTGCCGCCAATGCCAGCAACGTCGCGCCGATCCGCGCGGTCTGGCGCCAGTTCATCGTACGCAAGCGATCGGCGGTATAGAGCAGCAGCGCCAATCGGGAGAACATGATTACCAGAATCGAGATCACCGCCACATGGAACAGAAACCGCTCCACGCGCAGCGCGTCATCTGAAGTGGCGTTGTAGAAGATGCTCAGCAACACCACGATCGTCGCCAGATTATTACCATTGAACTGCGAACCCGGAATCATGGACTCGTACAGTTCACCCGGCGGTAGACCCACCCCCACCAGGAAGTAAGCCGCTTGCAACAGAACGATGAACAATTCGACCAACACATACAGCAGCAGCAGCCTGCTCATCACGCGACGCCCGTTTGCCGTTGTCGCCAACTCCGAGCAGGCTGCCCACATCAGCGGCAACATGGCAAACGGGGCAAGGAACTTCATCTTCACCACGAAGTTACCCGAATCCACTAGCGCGTACAGCACACCCAACCCGCAGAGCAGCCAGACCGCGGCGAAGGTGGGCAATCCGCCGACCCAGGCCACGCGGCCCGTCATCAGCGCACGCAGAACCAGCGCCCCACCGTACAGGAGCAAGGCCAGACCGAGAAGTGCATGAGCCAGCGCCGCGACACCGCTCAGTGCGATGGTGGGTGCATGAAACAGCACGATGGCAATGAACAGCCAGGCAGAGCGCGGCGCGTGACGCATCACACCTGACTCCCTATTGACGCGCATGCAACCACTTCCTCATAGACCTCGGCATGTCGGCGGGCAAATGCCGCCTCGGCAAAGCGCGCCACGCAGCGCTGCCGCAACTCGCCTGGGTCAAAACGTGTTTGCTCGCGGCTCAGGCGCAACAGACCTTGCGCCAAAGCAGTCGGGTCATTCTTGGCGACCAGATAGCCATCTCGGCCCTCTTCAATGATGTCTTCCGGGCCGCCACAGCGCGTGCTAACCACAGGTGTGCCGCTCATCAGCGCCTCGATAGCCACCACGCCAAAGGTCTCGTGATTGCTTGATATCACCAGCGCATCGGCCAGCGTCATCTCCTGAACCACCTGTTCGCGGGTGCAGTGCCCAAGAAACGTGACCCGGTCGGCCAGTCCCAAGTCCGCCGCCAGTTGCCTCAACGGCCTCTCCTGCGGTCCGCTGCCTCCAATTCGCAGGCGGAACTCACCTCCCGCGTCAGTGGCCAGACGAAGTGCCTGCAACAGGTGGTTGTGCCCTTTGTTCGCGTGCAACCCCGCAATGCTGAGCAGGCGACGGTGCTGTCGCCCAGCCTGTACCGCACCGGCATCCCGCAACACCGTATCAAATCGAGATGACACCATATTCGGCATCGCCGTCCAAGTTCCGCCTATCGGTGCAGGCACCTGAGATTGCACAGAGCTGCACAATGCGCGGGAAACTGCAAAAAGGCGAGACGCATGGGCTGCCTGTTTGGTCAAATAGGCCAGCAGCGGTTCCTTGATTTCGTTGCGCAGGAATTCCGAGCTGTGCTCCGTCACCACAAAGGGGATGTCATGCCGACGCCGAATGGCAGCAGCCCAAGCCAACCCGAAGATCATGGCATGCACATGCAAGACATCGGGTCGGCCGAAGCGGCGTTGGTAGGTCTCAAACGCATACAAGCCGGTACGCTCCCAGAACCGCATGTTCAATGCATGAGACCATGAGAATGCCCTCACGCCATGAAAACGGAGGGTTTCAATGCCCTCATCCTGTTCAGCCTGTAGGCCCCATCCTCCCTCAAACAATGCCTGCCACCTGCTGAGAGATCGGAATGCTGGCGTTAGAACACCCACCTTTATCCCATGATCCAGAAGGGCCCGTGCCTGCTCTCTGAAAAAGCAGCCCGCCATATCGCCAGGATACGCTGGATACCAGGAAGGAATAAACAAGACATGCACAGCCCGCCCCCTCACTTGGCAAGAGGGTGTGGGTTACGCCAACGGCGCAACGGCATGAGGACGAAAGACCAGGCTTGTGCAACGCTGCTGCGAAAGGCGATGCCTGCACAGACTAAAAAAACAAGCCAGCAGGCCAGCATTGCCGCGCGCTGGGTGGGCCCCAGCAACGCATGCGCACACGCCAGTGCAAGAGACGTGAGAGTCCAGATGTAAAGGCCACGACGTGGCACGCGACGCCAAATGCGATGCGACACCTCGGTGCGTAGCGCGAAAAATACCCAGATACCGACCGCCAGGGATACCGTCGCTCCTCCGCTGCCGAAACGGGGTATCAAAATCAAATTGATCCCTACGTTAACCGCCAGCGCCGCGACGGCCACCACCAGACCTAGCCGGGTGGCGCGAGTAATCGCGATGCCCAGTCCCGTGGTTTCGGACAGCGCGTAGAACAGCGGCCACAGCATGCAAGCCGTGATCAAGTGCTGCACCACGCGATGCTGCTCAGGCAGTGCATATTCCAGCAGCCAACTCAAGGCTCCGGTGGTGCCGATCAGGAACACGGCCCCTGCCAAGATGTGGCGCGTCACCTGATCGATGCGTGAGAGATCTTCCCGATTCGAGACCCAGCGGTACACGACCGGAACCCAGATGGTGGTGAACATCGAAGTGGCCACATTGGCCATAGCCGAAATGCTCAGCGCGATGCTGTACACCCCCAGTTCAGAGAAGCTGGACAAGGAACGCAACATAAATTTGTCAACGCCCTCCAGCCCCCAAAACAACAGCCCTGAGGTCGCCATCGGTATGCCAAATGCCAACAACTTGTACTGAAGCGGCCGGCTTAGTAGTGTCAGTCGCATCCGCAACCAGATAGGCTGTGTCGTAATCAGCAAGTAGCACAGACCCACGGCCACCGAAACACCGTGCGCCAGCAGCAAATCAAACAACCCCCTTGAAGACCTGGTGTAAGCCCAGCACACAAGCGCCACGAACGTGATCTTGGCAAACAGAAAACTCAGTGCATACCGCTTGCCATCTTCCCGCATGCGGTGGACCAGACTCAGGAACCGCGAGATCAGCACGACAGCCAGATAGCCGATAACGAACAAGCTCAGCGCCAGTGACTGTTGGCCGAACAGCACCCAAGACAACCAAGTGGGCTGCGCAACCACGAGCAAGGCGGCAATCAACGTCAGCAACGCCGCACCGGGCACTACCGCATTGAGCAGCAGCGTGGCTTGGTCGGGCGCCTCGTGGAATTCGCGCGTGTAGCTCTGATCCAACCCCAACGAGAACACGATGGTTCCGAGACCGGCGGTCGATATCAGCAAGGCCACCTTGCCAATGTCCGCGTCACTGAACATCCAGGCGATGATGGGAATGGAGATAAAGCTGAGTGAACTTGACGCCAACGAGCCCAGCGTGAACCAACTCAGATTGCTCTTTTTCATGAACGCCGCATGCTCTGCAAGAGGGACCTCGCGCCGACGCCGTCGTCAGTGCGCCAAGATGGTGCGAACGATCTTGTCTGCGGCAGTGCCATTCCCATACGGGAACACGTCGCGCTGCCCCGGGGTCAGTTCATTGAATGTTTGAGCGATGCGCTCCCGGTTGGCTCCCACCAAGCGGTTCCAGCCCAGATCGACGGTTTCGCCCCATTCGGTTTCATCGCGTATGGTGACGCATGGCACCTGGAAGAAGAAGGCTTCTTTCTGCACGCCGCCAGAATCGGTCACGATGGCCGCAGCAGACTGCTCCAGCGCGATCATGTCCAGAAAAGATAATGGTTCTATTATCACCATGCCGTCAAGTGTCCCCAACAGGCCCTGCGTGGCCAGCACCTGTCTCGTGCGTGGGTGCAACGGCAGCACAACCTTCATGGTACGGGCAATGACCTGGAGGCCGGCCATGATCTCGCACAATCGCTTGGGATCATCTGTGTTTTCAGCCCGATGACAGGTCGCCAGCACATAAGCCGAGGGCTCCAGGCCCAGCTTCGTGCGGATAGTGCTGCGCTGCTCAGCCTGCTCGCGGAAGTACAGCGACACGTCGAACATTACGTCACCGACGTTGCTGACCCCTCGGTGAATGCCCTCATTGGCTAGATGGCGCACGGCAGCATCGGAGGGGCAGAACAGCAGCGTGGAAATACGGTCCGCCAAAACGCGATTGATCTCCTCCGGCATCCGGTTGTTGAACGAGCGCAATCCCGCTTCGACGTGGGCAATCGGAACGTGCAATTTGGCCGCCGCAAGGGCCGCCGCTAGAGTGGAATTGGTGTCGCCATAAATAAGCACCCAGTCGGGGCGCTCCCCCATCAACACGGCTTCAATGGATGCAAGCATGCGCCCCGTCATGACACCGTGTGTGCCGCCCGATATCCCAAGATCGTGTGCCGGCGCCGGAATGCCAAGTTCCTCGAAAAACACCGCGGACATGTTGTGATCAAAGTGTTGTCCGGTATGCACCAGCACCTCGACCAGCTGTTCACCATAGCTGGAGCGGATGGTTCGAGACACCGCTGCTGCCTTGATGAACTGAGGGCGGGCACCCACCACGCTCACGACTTTCATCACACCGCCCCTATAAGTGCCTGCACGACCCGACGTTGCTCGACCCCGCTCAAATCCGCACTCATCGGTAAACTCATTACCCGTCGCGCCAGCTCGGCTGCCACCGGCGTCGGCCGCACAGGGCTGCGATCTTTGTAGGCCGGTTGCTCGTTCAGTGGCACCGGGTAATGTACGACCGTCGGCACGCCGATATCCTTCAGCGCCGCCTGCACGCGCTCGCGGTCGTGCACAAGCACTGTGTATTGCGCGAACACGCTGGTGCGTCCGGTTTTTTGCTGGATGCGCGCGATGCCGGCTTCATCCAGCAGCGCGTTGTACCGCGCCCCGATGGTCAGCCGCTCATGCACCTCCCACTCGAAGCGTTCGAGCTTGGCCAGCACGATGGCGCATTGCAGCGTGTCCATGCGCCCGCCCACGCCCACGCGGGTGTGCACGTAGCGCTGGCTCTGGCCGTGCACGCGGATCTCGCGGCAGGCCTGGGCGAGGGCCTCGTCGGCGGTGAACAGCGCGCCGCCGTCGCCATAGCAGCCCAGCGGCTTGCTGGGAAAGAAGCTGGTGCAGCCGATGGTGGAGAGAGCGCCGCTTTTTCGGCCGTGGTATTCGGCGCCAAAACTCTGTGCGGCGTCCTCGATCACCGGGATGTTCCCATGCCGCGCCACAATGGCGCCGATGGCGTCCATATCGGCGCACTGACCGTAGAGACTGACCGGCATGACGGCGCGGGTGCGCGGGGTGATGGCGGCTTCGAGCAGCGTGGCATCAAGGTTGCCGGTGTCGGCCTCCACGTCCACATAGATGGGCGTGGCGCCCAGCAGCACGATGACTTCGGCCGTCGCAACGAAGGTGAACGGCGAGGTGATGACTTCATCACCCGGCCCCACGCCCAGCGCCATCAGGCTGATGAGCAAGGCCTCGGTGCCGCTCGCGACACTGACACAGTGCTTGGTACCGGTGTAGGCAGCAAGCCGCTGCTCCATCTCGCCCACCTCGGGGCCCATGATGTACTGGCCGTGGTCGAGCACGCGCTGGATGCGGGCGTTGATCGGCTCGCGCAGCGCGGCGTACTGGGCCTTGAGGTCAATGAAAGGGATGCTGCTCATGTGGCCTCGCAGGTCAGGTGGCCGCCTTGCAGCCGGTAGCGCTCGCCGGTGTGCGGGCAGGTGGCTTCGCCGTCGCCTTCCAGCGGCAGCGGCAGCCGCTCGCCATGGCGGCTCATCCAGCCGATCTGGCGCGCGGGCACGCCCGCCATCAGCGCGAAGTCGGGCACGTCGTGGGTGACCACCGCCCCCGCGCCGACGAAGGCGTAGCGGCCGATGCTCACGCCGCAGACGATGGTGCAGTTGGCCCCCAGCGTGGCGCCCTGCCTGACCAGCGTGCGCCGGTATTCGCTCTTGCGCACCACGGCCGCACGTGGGTTGTGCACGTTGGTGAACACCATGCTGGGGCCGCAGAACACGTCGTCCTCCAGCGTCACCGCGTCGTAGACGCTGACGTTGTTCTGGATCTTGACGCGGTCGCCGATGACCACGTCGTGGCCCACGTAGACGTTCTGGCCGAACGAGCAGCCCTTGCCGGCCCGGGCCCCGGCGCTGATGTGCACCCAGTGCCAGACGCGGCAGTCCTCGCCCAGCTGGGCCCCTGCATCGACGATGGCCGTGGGGTGGATGGTGGTCATGCGCGCCCGCCCGGGCGCCAGAAGGGCGCGCACACCCCCTCGGGGGGCAGCGAACAACGTGAGCGTGGGGGCTTCATGCGCGCCCACCCGGCCACCCGAAGGGCGCGCACACCCCCTCGGGGGGCAGCGAACAGGGTGAGCGTGGGGGCTTCTGCGCGCCCGCCCGGCCGCCCGAAGGGCGCGCACGCCCCCTCGGGGGGCAGCGAACAACGTGAGCGTGGGGGCTTCATCCGCGCTCCAGTGGCAGCGCCACGCGCTGGCCGTCGCGCGCCGAGCGGTACAGCGCCACCAGCAGCTCCAGCGATTGGAGGCCGGCGCGGCCGTCGGTCTCGGCCTGGGCCTCGCCGCGCAGGGTCGCAATCACGTTGTCGTAGTAGAGCGGGTGGCCCAGTCCGTAGACCGAGGTGGTGGCGTAGTTGGCCGCCTTGACGTCGGCATCCTCGGGGCGGGCATCGGCAAAGTCCCAGGTCTGGATTTCGTTGACCGCCACGCCGCCCACCCGCACGGTGCCCGTGTCGCCCAGGATGGTGATGGAGCCCTCGTAGTTTCTGGGGTAGGCCAGCATGCTGACGTTGAGCGTGCCCATGGCACCGCTGCGCCAGCGGATGGCGGCCACGCCGGAGTCCTCGGCCTCGATGGCGCGGGCGCGGGTGGCGGTGTAGGCCATGACGCTCTCCACGGGGCCGATCAACCAGCTCAGCAGGTCGATGTAGTGGCTGGCCTGGTTCATGAAGGCGCCGCCGTCCCATTCCCAGGTGCCGCGCCAGGGGGCGGCGTCGTAGTAGTCCTGCGGGCGGGTCCAGAAGACGTTGACGGCCACGGCGTGGATGCGGCCGAAGCGCCCCTGGGTGATGGCCTGCTTGAGCAGTTGCAGCGTGGCGTTGCGCCGGTTTTGCTTGACGACGAAGAGGCGCACGCCGGCCTCGTCACAGGCACGCACCATGCGCAGACCGTCGGCCCAGCGCGTGGCCATGGGTTTTTCGCTGATGACGTGGCGGCCGCTGGCGGCCACCTGGACGGCCTGTTCGGGGTGCAGGCCGCTGGGCGTGGTCAGCACCACCAGGTCGGCCGTGGTGGCGGCCAGCAGTTCAGCCAGGCTGGCGTGGCCCCGGGCCCCGGTGCGGGCCACGGCGCTGGCCAGCGCCTGGGGGTCGGTGTCGCACACGTCCACCAACGCCACGCGCCCGGCGTGTTGCTCCATGGCGGCAAAGTGGTTGGCAGCAATGCGGCCGCAGCCCACCAGCGCGAAGCGCAGCTGGCGGTCGGTGATGGGGGGCAGGATGGGGGTCACAGGCGAAAGACGGTGAAGCCGGCGGCGGTGGCCTCATGCCGGTCGTAGAGGGATTTGAGGTCGGCCAGCACGGGCTGCTCGCCCCGGCACCAGGCCTTGAGGTCTGCGGGCTTGAGCGCCCGGTATTGCTCGTGGCCCACGGCCACGATGAGGGCATCAACCGGCGCTGCGGCCGTGACGCGCCCCAGACTGATGCCGTATTCGTGCTGGACTTCGGCCGCATCGGCCCAGGGATCCACGGTGACCACCCGCGTGCCCCAGCTTTGCAGCTCGCGCACCAGGTCGGCCACTTTGCTGTTGCGGATGTCGGGGCAGTTTTCCTTGAAGGTGATGCCCAGCACGCCCACGGTGGCGCGGGCCACGTCGATGCCGTTTTGCAGCATGCGCTGGATGGTGGCGCGTGCGGCGTAGGCGGCCATGTTGTCGTTGATGCGCCGCCCGGCCAGGATGACTTGCGGGTGGTAGCCCACCTGCTCGGCCTTGTGCGTCAGGTAGTACGGATCGACGCCAATGCAGTGCCCTCCCACCATGCCGGGCCGAAAGGGCAGGAAGTTCCATTTGCTGCCGGCCGCCTCCAGCACCTCCAGCGTGTCGATGCCCAGGCGCTCGAAGATGACGGACAGTTCGTTGACCAGGGCGATGTTGAGGTCGCGCTGGGTGTTTTCGATGACTTTGGCGGCCTCGGCCACCTTGATGCTGGGCGCCGGGTAGGTGCCGGCGGTGATGATGCCGGCGTAGAGGGCGTCCACCTGGCGTGCCACCTCGGGCGTGGAGCCGCTGGTGATTTTCTTGATGGTGGTCAGGGTGTTGACCTTGTCGCCGGGGTTGATGCGCTCGGGGCTGTAGCCGCAGAAAAAGTCGCGGTTGAACGTCAGGCCCGAGGCGCGCGCCAGCTCGGGCACGCAGACTTCTTCGGTGCAGCCCGGGTAGACGGTGGACTCGTAGATGACGATGGCGCCCGGCCGCAGCGCCCGGCCCACGGTCTGGCTGGCCTTGATCAGCGGCGTGAGGTCAGGCCGGTTGGCCGCGTCGATGGGCGTGGGCACGGTGACGATGAAGACGTCGCAGGCGGCCAGGTCGGCCGCGTCGCTGCTGTAGCGCAGCTGCGTGGCGGCGGCCAGGCCTTCGGCGCTGACCTCCAGCGTGGCGTCGTGCCCGCCGCGCAACTCGGCGATGCGCTCAGGGTCGATGTCAAAGCCCAGTACGGGCCGGTGTTTGCCAAATTCAGCCGCCAGCGGCAGGCCAACGTAGCCCAGTCCGATGATGGCGATGGCGGGTACAACCGAATGAGAAGAAGCAGTCATGGACGGCGTTGCATAGGTAGAAATCGACACTGCATGCTCAGTTGGGCTTGCCGGACTGAGTCAGATCAGCATCCCGCCGCAACAGCGCAATCTCCTGTTTAAGCGCCTCGTACTCCTCCAGCTTGCGACACAGGAAGCGATGTGTCAGCTTGGTCTTTTCCCCGATACCTCGGGGCGTCAACACATAGACGTAGCCGAACTTGTTCTTGCTGTGGCTGAAGTTCTGCACCTTGACCCAGCCTTTGGCGATCAGTGCGCGCAGGCAATAGTTGAGCCCACCCACGCTGACGCCCAGGCGTTGAGCCAGTTCGCGCTGCGTGAGATCGGGGTCGTCCTGCAACAAACGCATGACACGAAAGTACGTGTCTTCTTGGAGACGTGCCTGACGGCTGGAATGATTGGGTTCGCTCAAGCGGAGGCTTTTTTGTTTGAACTTGAGCAATTCTAGTTCAGCCATCTACCCCAAACGCCAAGTAGGGAATCAAGAGACGGCCCGCGCGTACTCGGGCAGAAGACGGCGCAGATCCCGCATGACCTGAGCATCATTGGCATTGGCATGATCCAAGCTCAGCAGTTCCCGAAGGTGGCTGACTTGATCATTGAGCTCACCCCTGCCTGCCAAGCGGGCCCGGTGTATGGCCGGGATCCGCGTGGGCAACGTGGCGTCCGTATCGGCCAGCAGTTCTTCGTACAGCTTCTCCCCCGGCCGCAGGCCAGTAAACACAATGGAGATCTCGGCCTCTGTCTTGCCCGCCAGATGAATCATGGTGCGTGCCAAATCGACGATCTTGACCGGATCACCCATGTCCAGCACCAACACCTGTCCGCTTTCTCCGATCGCCGCAGCCTGCAGAACCAGTCGCGCGGCCTCCGGGATGGTCATGAAGTAGCGAATGATGTCCGGATGGGTGACGGTCAGGGGGCCGCCCTTGGCAATTTGCTGCTTGAACTTCGGGATCACGCTGCCTGACGAGCCCAGCACGTTGCCAAAGCGCACAGCCATGAAGCGCGTCGCAGGGTGTTTGACCGCCAACATGGACACCACCAGTTCGGCAGCCCGTTTGGTGGCGCCCATCACATTGGCGGGATTGACGGCTTTGTCGGTTGAGATCAGCACAAAGCGCTCGACCCCGACTTCGGCGGCAGCAAGCCCCGCGTGATAAGTGCCAAGCGTGTTGTTGCGCAACGCTGCAACCGCATTGCCCACCTCCATCAAGGGCACATGCTTGTATGCAGCTGCATGAAACACCACTTGCGGCCGCTCACGCTGGAAGATCATGCGCAAATCGACCAAGTCCCTGACATCTCCGATGAGGCGAACCAGGGGAAGAGCAGGAAAGCGCTCAGCCATCTCCTGCTCAATCATGTAGAGGTTGTACTCCGACACTTCCACGATGATCAACCGCGCTGGCGCATAGCGCGCCACCTGGCGACACAACTCACTGCCGATGCTGCCCCCGCCACCGGTGACCAGGATCACCTTGCCACACAGCGCCTCGGCCATGCCCTCCTCGTCCAGTTGCACGGGTTCACGGCCCAGCAGATCCTCGGGCTCGATGTCACGCAGGTCGGCCACTGCCCGGCCATCATGAAGCTCATCGCTACTGGGCACTGTCAACACATGACAGCCCGTGGCGCTTGCAATGTCCAATGCCCTCCGCCGCCGAACCGGATCCGCCCCAGGCATGGCGACCACGATGTGCGTGATGCCATGTACGGATACCAAGCGATCTGCATCCGGCAGCACTCCCAGCACAGGAACCCCTGCCACGCGGGCATCGTGCTTGATCTGCTCGTCATCCAGATACCCCACCACCACCCAGCCCTGCTGGTGCTGGATGCCCGCCACCAGCAGCCGCCCCGCCTGCCCGGCCCCCATGATCAGCGCGCGGCGCTGCTCCTGCGCGCTGCCGCTGAGCCGCCCCCGCATGTGCTCATACAGCATGCGATAGCCCATGCGCATCATGGCCAGCGCGATCAACACAAACACCGGGTGCAGCGCCAGCACGGCGCGCGGCACGCCGGAGAGGTGCAGCATCAGCACCGTGATGGCCCCCAGGCCGCCGGCAATGGCGCAGGCCGCCGCCAGCCGCTTGATCTCGCCAAAGCCGGCAAACCGCCACATGCCTTTGGGCACGCGCAGCAGCCACAGCACCAGCATGTACAGCAGCACCAGCCCCAGCAGCACCTGGTTGTCGTACCAGGGCCGCTCATGGCCCCAGCGCTCGAAGCCCAGCCGGAACAGGTAGGTCGCGTGCCAGGCGACGACGACCATCAGGCCATCCAGCAGCAGCGCCAGCGGCTCGCGCCAGGGGCGCAGCCGGGTCAGAAAGGTGTCAAGGGAAAGCCAGAACATCGTGGACGGGATTGTGGTTTACAGCGCGCGCAGCGTGGCCAGAATGATCTTGACGTCACCCCAGCCGCTGCGCGTGCGCACGTACTCGGCGGCCAACGCCAGCTTGGCCGGCATCACCTCCTGCAGGTAGGTGCGCTCGGGGTCGGGGGATGCGGCCAGCAGCGCGCTCTCATGCCGAAAGCGCAGCGAGGCCGGGTCGGTGATGCCGGGCCGCACCGACAGCACCAGCTCGCGCAGCTCGGGTGGGTAATGGGCCACGTACTGCGGCACCTCGGGCCGCGGGCCCACCAGGCTCATGGCGCCGCGCAGCACGTCCCACAGCTGCGGCAACTCGTCGAGCTTGCTGGCGCGCAGCCAGCGGCCGCTGCGCGTGACGCGCGCATCGCCGTCGGCCGTCACGGCCAGGCCGCGCGCCGGCGCATCCGCCTGCATGGTGCGGAACTTGTGGATCTGGAACAGCACCCCATGGCGGCCCACGCGGGTCTGGCGAAACAGCACCGGGCCGGGGCTGTCCAGCCGCACCCACAGCGCCACGGCCAGCAGCAGCGGCGCCAGCAGCGCCAGGCCCAGTGCCGACGCAGCGATGTCGAAGACTCGCTTCAAGCCAGCACCGCCCGCACGGCGGCCACCACCCGCTCGGCCTCGGCGTCGCTCATGGCCGTGAACAGCGGCAGGCTGACCATGCGCTCGAACGCCCGCTGCGACTGCGGAAACTGCGCCGGCGTCAGGCCGTAGCGGTCGCGCCAGTACGGGTGCAGGTGCAGCGGCACGTAGTGCACGCTGCAGCCGATGCCGGCGGCATACAGGCGCTCGATGAAGGTGTCGCGGTCCATCGGGGCGCCCTCAGCCAGCCGCACCACATACAGATGCCAGGCGTGCGTGCCGCCAGCCGGCGCATCGGGCGGCAGGATCAATGGCAGGTCGGCCAGCGCCGCCTGGTAGCGCGCCGCCAGTTGCTGGCGCCGGGCCAGAAAGGCTGGCAGGCGCTTGAGCTGCTCGGCGCCCAGCGCGGCGGCAATGTCGGTCAGGTTGTACTTGAAGCCCGGCGCCACGATCTCGTAATACCAGCTCGGCCTGGTGGCCGTGAAGCGGTCGAACGCATCGCGGCTCATGCCGTGCAGCCGCATCACCTTGGCGCGCTGGGCCAGCGCGGCGTCACGGGTCACCAGCATGCCGCCCTCGCCCGTGGTCATGGTCTTGTTGGCGTAGAAGCTGAACACCGTGGCATCGCTGCCCAGCGTGCCCACCAGCTCGCCCCCCACCCGCGTCGGCAGCGCATGGGCGGCGTCCTCCACCACCTTGAGCCCACGGCGCCGCGCCATGGCCAGCACGGCAGGCATGTCCACCGCCAGGCCCGCGTAGTGCACCGGGATGATGGCCTTGGTGGCCGGCGTGATGGCCGCCTCGATGGCCGCCACGTCGATGTTCAGCGTCGCCGGGTCGATGTCCACCAGCTTCACGTCCGCCCCCAGGTAACGCACCACCTCCGCCGTGGCGGTGAAGGTGTGGGTGGTGGTGATGACCTCGTCGCCCGGGCCTATGCCCAGCGCCTCCAGCGCCAGGTGCAGCCCGGCGGTGGCCGAGTTGACGGCCAGGCAGTGCAGCGCCTCGTCGCCCAGAAACGCCTGAAACGCCTGCTCGAAGCGCTGCGTCACCGGACCGGTGGTGACCCAGCCCGAGCGCAGCGCCTGGGTCACGGCGGCGATCTCGGCCTCGCCGATGTCGGGGCGGGCGAAGGGAAGAAAGGGTTGCGTCATGACGGGCTCTTCATCGCATTCACAAAACGCTGGGCCAGCACCGGGTAGGTGTGCTGGGCCAGCACGAAGGCACGGCCACGCGCGCCCATGGCCGCGCGTTCGGCGGCCGGCAGGGCAGCCAGTTGCATCAACCCCGCCGCCAGCGCGGCCGGGTCTTCGGGCGGCACCGTCAGGCCGCAGCCCGACTCGGCCACCGGGTCGTTGCCGGCCTCAACGGCGTGCAGCACCGGCCGCGCCGCCATCATGTAATCCATCAGCTTGTTGGGTGCAATGCCAAAGCGGTAAATGGGGGTGCGCTGCCAGCACAGCACCGCCACATCGAAGGCGGCCAGCAGCGTGGGGATGGCCGCCTTGGCAATGGGCTCAAACAGCGCCACGTGGGTCAGACCCTCGTCCGCCACGCGCCGCGCCAGCCGCGCCTTCTCATGGCCACTGCCCACCAGCACAAAGGCCAGCGGCGCGTCCCGCAGGCGGGCCGCCGCGTCCAGCAGGCCATCCAGCGCGTTGGGCAGGCCGTGCGAGCCGGCATAACCCACCACCAGACGGTCCGCCGCACGCTGCGTCGCCAGGTGGGCGGCCAGCGCGGCGGGCAGCGGTGCGGCCTCGCCCTGCCATTCGTCCAGCGCCACGCCGTTGGGCACGATGGTCAGCCTGGCCAGGTCCAGCCCATGCGCCGCCATGTGGCCGTGCACCTTGGGCAGCATGGAGACCACCGCATCGGCGTCGCGGTAGGCGTCGTTCTCGGCCTTCTGGCACAGCCGCGCAAACGGGTGGCGCGGCGACATGCCCGCCAGCTCAATGGGCGACAGCGGCCACAAGTCGTGCACCTCATAGACCAGCCTGGCCCCCGCCAGCCGCGCGATGCGCCGCGCCACCCAGATGTCCATCGGGTAGGTGCTGGAGGCAATGACCACATCGGGCTTGAAGGTGGCCGCCCAATGCGCGGCATCGGCCCAGACCTGGCGGCAAAAAGCCCAGATGTTGCGCACCCGCGCCAGGCCATTGCCCTGGTAGGGCGGCGTCGCGTACCAGCGGTAGGCCACGCCGTCGATCACCTCGTCGCCTGCCGCCGGCTGCACCGCCCGCACATGGGAATGGTCGGCCGCCAGCATCTGCACCCGATGCCCCAGGCGCACCCATTCCCGCGCCAGGTAATAGGGCCGGAACTCCATGCCATGACGGGGCGATCCGGCGTAATGGTTCAGGTAGAGGATGTTCACAGCGCCCGCACCCGCGCCAGAAAGCGCGCCACCGCCGGCGCGAAAAGGCCATGCTCGGCCACCCAGGCGCGGCCCGCCGCACCCATGGCCGCCACCGGCAGCGTGGGCAGCAGCGCGGCCACGGCGCTGGGCGACGCATCGTCGGCCACGATGAGGCCGCGCTCGGCCGTCACCACCTCGCGGTTGGCCGGCAGGTCACTGAGCAGCGGCACGCAACCGTGGGCCATGGCCTCCAGCACCGAGACGGCCACCGAATCGCTGGCGGGCAGGCTCAGATACCACTGCGCCTGGGCGTACTGGGCGGCCTGGGTCCCGGCATCCAGCCGGCCGACGAACGTCACACGTTCCGCCAGCCCCAACGCACCGGCCTGGGCCACCAGCGCCCCGCGCAGGCTGCCGTCGTTGGCCACCACCAGCCGCGCCGCCGGCTGCTGGGCGGCCACCGCCGCAAACAGCTGCAGCACGCGCTCGGGCCGGTAAATGGGCTCCAGCCCGCGGTTGGCAAAAAAGCGCCCGGGCGTTTTGGATGCGGGCGACTCGGGCAAGGCCTCGAGGCCGAACGGAAAAACCATCACCTCGCGCGCCCCCAACTGCTGCATACGCGCCGCCATGTGGGCCGAGTCGGCCGTGGTCAGCGCGCAGGCGCGCAGCACCCGCTGCGTCAGCCAGCGGTAGGCGGCGCTGCGCCCGGGCGTCACCAGAATGTCGCTGCCCCAGGCCGAGCCCACCAGCCGCGCGCGCAGCCGCCAGCCGGCGCGCGCGGCCCAGGCCAGCGTGCCGTGGGAGGTCAGGTAGTGGGCGTGCAGCCAGTCGGCATCCACCTGCGCCAGCCAGCGGCCCAACTCGGGCAGCTTGCGCAGCACCGCCGCGTTGCCGCCGCCGTGGGCCATGGTGCAACCCAGCGCCAGCCGGCGCGCGGGCGGCACCAGCGCGTCCCAGCCGCTGGCAAAGCCGCGCGACGAGGCGGCGTACAGCGCCACCTCGGGGGCCAGCGCGCGCGCCCACTTCAGCAGATGCGGGCTCTCGCCATCGCCAATCAACACCCACTTCATGCCTGCGCCCAGGCCTCGTAATGCACGCGCAACTCGGGGTGGGCCGCCAGCAGCCGGGCGTCGGCCTCGCGCACGTCGCCCACCACCTGCGCCGGCTGGCCGGCCACGATGGCGAAGTCGGGCACCTCGCCGCGCACGCGCGCATACGCCGTCACCACACAGCCCTTGCCGATGCGCGCGCCCGCCTCGATCAGGCTGTGCGGGCCGATGAAGCTGTAGGCCCCGATATGAATGGGCGCCTTGACGTAGCCCGGCGGCTCGCCAGCCTGCACCGCGTACTGCCGCCCCAGGATGCGCAGGCTGCGGTGCGAGGAGTGGGTGACGATGCTGACGAAGTTGGTGATCTGCACGCCTTCTTCGATCGTCAGCCCGCCATGGGCGTCGATGAAGTTGAACTGACCGATGAACACATGGTCGCCCAGCACCAAATGGGTCTCACCCGCAATACAGGTCGAGGGCGCGATGCGCGTGTGCGGCAGCGGCCGGCCATCGGCCGCGCGCTCGCCATAGACGATGCGGTACAGCAGCAGGTGGGCCATGCGGCGGCGCAGGCGGTTGAGCCAGGGGCGGGTCATCGTGGCATTGTCCCCGTAGCCAGCACGGCAAAAAACCAGCCGAAATACAGCGCCATGGCGGCCGACACCGCCCAGCCAGCGCCTGCGAGGCCACCCAGGTGCACGCCCACCAGCAGCGCCGCCACGAACAGCACCTGCCCCGCCACCGCCATGCGCAGCGCCCAGCGCTGGCCGCCCAGCGCCATGGGCACCACCGACAGCGGCGCCGCCACGAAATGCAGGCCGATGTAGAGCGCCAGCGCCCGCACCAGCGGCCCGCTGGCGGCCCAGTCGGGGCCCAGCAACCAGGTGAACAACCAGGAGCCCACCAGCATCAGCGCCAGCGCCAGCAGCGCGCCCAGGAGCCCCAGCAGCCCCAGCATGCGCCGCACCAGCGCCTGCGCCGCCTGCGGTGAGCTGACCGCCGTCAGACGCGGATACAGCACCTGCGACACGGCCCCGCCCACCAGCGTGGCCGGTGCCTTCAGGTAGCGCAGCACCAGCGCCCAGATGCCCGCCGCCGCCACCCCGGCCTCGCCGCCTATGGCCCAGGCCAGCACCGCCAGCGCCAGCGTGTCCTGCAGGGCGCTCACAAACGCGTGCGGCGCGTTGTAGCGCGGAAAGTCGGCGTGCTGGCGGGCCTGCGCACGCCAGTCGGCCGCCGGCACCTGCCACAGGCCGCGCCAGCCGCCCTCGGGCGCCGGCCAGGCCAGCACCAGGCAGGCGGCCACACCGGCCAGCAGCGGCCCGGCCATCAACCCCGCCACACCCGCCGCCGCCAGGCCCAGCGCCACCTGCACCACCGGCGCGCCGCCCCACTGCACCACGCGGGCCAGCGCCTGCGCGCGGTGGCGCTCGCCGCGCACGGCCCACAGCGTCAGCGTCTGGCTGGCCATGCCCACGGCGGCGGCCAGCGGCAGCCAGGCCCACAGTGGCCGCTCGGCCACCGGCCGCAGCAGACCCAGCGCGGCGGCCAGCAGCACGGCCGCCAGCAGCACGGCCAACGCCACCCGCAGGCACAGCGCCAGCAGCGCGCGCGCATCGGCCGGGCTGCGCGCCAGCGGCAACGCGAACTCGTAGCGCAGGCAACCCACGGCCGCCACATTGGCCGCCACCTGCCACCACAGGCTGAAGAGGCCGAATTCGGCCGGCGTGTAGAGCCGCGCGATCCACGGCCCCAGCAGCAGCGGCATCGCCTGCGCCAGCGCGCCACCCGCCAGCAGCGTCAGCGTGGCGCGCAGCATGTCAGGTGGTGGTGGCCAATGCTTGGCGCAGCGCGGCCACCACGGTGTCTTGCTGGGCCTCGCTCAGGTCGGCGCTCATGGGCAGGCTGAGCACACGCGCGGCGGCGCGTTCGCTGTGCGGCAGCGACGTGGCCGGCGCCCAGCGCGCATAGGCCGGCTGCTGGTGCAGCGGCAGCGGGTAGTGGATGGCGGTGGGGATGCCGGCCGCCGTCAGCGCCTGCTGGACGGCCTCGCGGTGCGCCACCTGCACGGTGTACTGCGCCCAGACACAGTCGCGGTCGGGGCGCACGGTGAGGCGCGCCAGCGGCAGCTCGGCCAGCAGCGCGTGGTAGCGCGCGCCCACGGCGCGGCGGCGCGCCAGCTCCCAGTCGAAGCGCGTCAGCTTGCCCAGCACGATGGCGCATTGCAGCGTGTCCATGCGCCCGCCCACGCCCACGCGGGTGTGCACGTAGCGCCGGCTCTGGCCGTGGACGCGGATCTCGCGCGCGGCCTGGGCCAGGGCGGCGTCGGCGGTGAACAGCGCGCCGCCGTCGCCATAGCAGCCCAGCGGCTTGCTGGGGAAGAAACTGGTCGCACCAAAGGTGGACAGGCCGCAGGACGGCTGGCCCTGGTAGGTGGCGCCAAAACTCTGCGCCGCGTCCTCGATGACCGGCAGGCCCAGCGCGTTGATGGCGGCCATGTCGGCCACCTGGCCGTAGAGGCCCACCGGCATGATGGCCTTGGTGCGCGGCGTGATGGCAGCGGCGATGGCGGCGGCGCTCACGTTGCAGGTGTCGGGCTCAATGTCCACGAACACCGGCGTGGCGCCGGCCAGCACGACGACCTCGGCCGTGGCGGCAAAGGTGAAGGCGGGCACGATGACCTCGTCGCCCGGCCCCACCCCCAGCGCCATCAAGGCGATCAGCAGCGCCTCGGTGCCGCTGGCCACGGTGATGCAGTGGGGCACCCCCACCCGCGTGGCCAGCGCGGCTTCGAGTTCAGCCACCTCGGGGCCCATGATGTACTGGCCGTGATCCAGCACCCGCTGGATGCGCGCGTTGATGGGTTCGCGCAGCGCGGCGTACTGGCTTTGCAGGTCGATGAAGGGCAGCTTGTTCATGAGGCGCCTTGCTGGATCAGCACGCAAGCGCCATCGCGCATTGCGTACACGTCGCCGGTGTGCGGACAGACAGCCTGATCCCCGGTGAACACCAGCCGCTCGCCGTACCGGCTCATCCAGCCGATCTGGCGCGCGGGCACGCCCGCCATCAGCGCGAAGTCGGGCACGTCGTGGGTGACCACCGCCCCCGCGCCGACGAAGGCGTAGCGGCCGATGCTCACGCCGCAGACGATGGTGCAGTTGGCCCCCAGCGTGGCGCCCTGCCTGACCAGCGTGCGCCGGTATTCGCTCTTGCGCACCACGGCCGCACGTGGGTTGTGCACGTTGGTGAACACCATGCTGGGGCCGCAGAACACGTCGTCCTCCAGCGTCACCGCGTCGTAGACGCTGACGTTGTTCTGGATCTTGACGCGGTCGCCGATGACCACGTCGTGGCCCACGTAGACGTTCTGGCCGAACGAGCAGCCCTTGCCGGCCCGGGCCCCGGCGCTGATGTGCACCCAGTGCCAGACGCGGCAGTCCTCGCCCAGCTGGGCCCCTGCATCGACGATGGCCGTGGGGTGGATGGTGGTCATGCGCGCCCGCCCGGGCGCCAGAAGGGCGCGCACACCCCCTCGGGGGGCAGCGAACAACGTGAGCGTGGGGGCTTCATGCGCGCCCACCCGGCCACCCGAAGGGCGCGCACACCCCCTCGGGGGGCAGCGAACAGGGTGAGCGTGGGGGCTTCTGCGCGCCCGCCCGGCCGCCCGAAGGGCGCGCACGCCCCCTCGGGGGGCAGCGAACAACGTGAGCGTGGGGGCTTCATCCGCGCTCCAGTGGCAGCGCCACGCGCTGGCCGTCGCGCGCCGAGCGGTACAGCGCCACCAGCAGCTCCAGCGATTGGAGGCCGGCGCGGCCGTCGGTCTCGGCCTGGGCCTCGCCGCGCAGGGTCGCAATCACGTTGTCGTAGTAGAGCGGGTGGCCCAGTCCGTAGACCGAGGTGGTGGCGTAGTTGGCCGCCTTGACGTCGGCATCCTCGGGGCGGGCATCGGCAAAGTCCCAGGTCTGGATTTCGTTGACCGCCACGCCGCCCACCCGCACGGTGCCCGTGTCGCCCAGGATGGTGATGGAGCCCTCGTAGTTTCTGGGGTAGGCCAGCATGCTGACGTTGAGCGTGCCCATGGCACCGCTGCGCCAGCGGATGGCGGCCACGCCGGAGTCCTCGGCCTCGATGGCGCGGGCGCGGGTGGCGGTGTAGGCCATGACGCTCTCCACGGGGCCGATCAACCAGCTCAGCAGGTCGATGTAGTGGCTGGCCTGGTTCATGAAGGCGCCGCCGTCCCATTCCCAGGTGCCGCGCCAGGGGGCGGCGTCGTAGTAGTCCTGCGGGCGGGTCCAGAAGACGTTGACGGCCACGGCGTGGATGCGGCCGAAGCGCCCCTGGGTGATGGCCTGCTTGAGCAGTTGCAGCGTGGCGTTGCGCCGGTTTTGCTTGACGACGAAGAGGCGCACGCCGGCCTCGTCACAGGCACGCACCATGCGCAGACCGTCGGCCCAGCGCGTGGCCATGGGTTTTTCGCTGATGACGTGGCGGCCGCTGGCGGCCACCTGGACGGCCTGTTCGGGGTGCAGGCCGCTGGGCGTGGTCAGCACCACCAGGTCGGCCGTGGTGGCGGCCAGCAGTTCAGCCAGGCTGGCGTGGCCCCGGGCCCCGGTGCGGGCCACGGCGCTGGCCAGCGCCTGGGGGTCGGTGTCGCACACGTCCACCAACGCCACGCGCCCGGCGTGTTGCTCCATGGCGGCAAAGTGGTTGGCAGCAATGCGGCCGCAGCCCACCAGCGCGAAGCGCAGCTGGCGGTCGGTGATGGGGGGCAGGATGGGGGTCACAGGCGAAAGACGGTGAAGCCGGCGGCGGTGGCCTCATGCCGGTCGTAGAGGGATTTGAGGTCGGCCAGCACGGGCTGCTCGCCCCGGCACCAGGCCTTGAGGTCTGCGGGCTTGAGCGCCCGGTATTGCTCGTGGCCCACGGCCACGATGAGGGCATCAACCGGCGCTGCGGCCGTGACGCGCCCCAGACTGATGCCGTATTCGTGCTGGACTTCGGCCGCATCGGCCCAGGGATCCACGGTGACCACCCGCGTGCCCCAGCTTTGCAGCTCGCGCACCAGGTCGGCCACTTTGCTGTTGCGGATGTCGGGGCAGTTTTCCTTGAAGGTGATGCCCAGCACGCCCACGGTGGCGCGGGCCACGTCGATGCCGTTTTGCAGCATGCGCTGGATGGTGGCGCGTGCGGCGTAGGCGGCCATGTTGTCGTTGATGCGCCGCCCGGCCAGGATGACTTGCGGGTGGTAGCCCACCTGCTCGGCCTTGTGCGTCAGGTAGTACGGATCGACGCCAATGCAGTGCCCTCCCACCATGCCGGGCCGAAAGGGCAGGAAGTTCCATTTGCTGCCGGCCGCCTCCAGCACCTCCAGCGTGTCGATGCCCAGGCGCTCGAAGATGACGGACAGTTCGTTGACCAGGGCGATGTTGAGGTCGCGCTGGGTGTTTTCGATGACTTTGGCGGCCTCGGCCACCTTGATGCTGGGCGCCGGGTAGGTGCCGGCGGTGATGATGCCGGCGTAGAGGGCGTCCACCTGGCGTGCCACCTCGGGCGTGGAGCCGCTGGTGATTTTCTTGATGGTGGTCAGGGTGTTGACCTTGTCGCCGGGGTTGATGCGCTCGGGGCTGTAGCCGCAGAAAAAGTCGCGGTTGAACGTCAGGCCCGAGGCGCGCGCCAGCTCGGGCACGCAGACTTCTTCGGTGCAGCCCGGGTAGACGGTGGACTCGTAGATGACGATGGCGCCCGGCCGCAGCGCCCGGCCCACGGTCTGGCTGGCCTTGATCAGCGGCGTGAGGTCAGGCCGGTTGGCCGCGTCGATGGGCGTGGGCACGGTGACGATGAAGACGTCGCAGGCGGCCAGGTCGGCCGCGTCGCTGCTGTAGCGCAGCTGCGTGGCGGCGGCCAGGCCTTCGGCGCTGACCTCCAGCGTGGCGTCGTGCCCGCCGCGCAACTCGGCGATGCGCTCAGGGTCGATGTCAAAGCCCAGTACGGGCCGGTGTTTGCCAAATTCAGCCGCCAGCGGCAGGCCAACGTAGCCCAGTCCGATGATGGCGAGAGGGGAAGCGTGCGTCACGGGCGACAGTCTATGTGCAAGCAGCCGAAACACCCCGCGCCAGACGCGCCCACGGCGGGGCTCGCTCCTAGAATGCCGGGATGATCTGGATTTTGCTGTTGGCCTTTGCCGCCTGCGCAATGGTCACCCTGCTGGTGATCGCGTCGGCCCATCGGCACAGCCAATGGACGTCCGATCACGACCTCTCCGGGCCGCAGAAGATGCACGCCAACGTGGTGCCCCGCATCGGCGGCATCGGTATTGCCAGCGGGCTGCTGGCGGGCATGCTGGCGCTGGGGCTGGTCCAGCCTGCACTGTGGCAGGCGGTGCTGTTGACCCTGGTCTGCGCGGCGCCCGCGTTCGGCCTGGGCCTGGTTGAAGACCTGACCAAATCCGTCTCGCCGCGCCGCCGGCTGGTGGCGGCCGCGCTGTCTGGCCTGATGGGCTATTACCTGCTGGGCGCCGTCTGGCCGCCGCTGGGCCTGCCCTGGGTGGACACGCTGCTGGCGCTGCCCGGCGTGACGCTGGTGCTCAGCCTCATCTATGTGGCCGGCATGGTCAACGCCGTCAACATCATCGACGGCATGAACGGCCTGGCCTCCATGTGCACCGCCATCATGATGGCCGCCCTGTGCTACGTGGCACTGCAGGTGGGCGACCTGCTGGTGGCCGGCCTGGCCCTGGCCTGCGTGGGCGCGGCGTTGGGTTTCTTCATCTGGAACTACCCGCGCGGCCTGGTCTTCCTGGGCGATGGCGGCGCCTATCTGCTGGGCTTCATGGTGGCCACGCTGGCGCTGCTGCTGTGCGCGCGCAACCCCCAGGTTTCGCCGCTGCTGCCGGTGGTGCTGCCCGCCTACCCCATCTTCGAGACGCTGTTCACCATGTACCGCCGCCGCGTGCTGCGTGGGCGCCCGGTCAGCCTGCCCGACGGCATTCACCTGCACACGCTGATCTACCGCCGCATCCTGCGCTGGGCGCTGGGGCCGGACGACGCGGCGGCGCGCACCAAGGGCAATTCCATGACCTCGCCCTATCTGTGGGTGCTGAGTTCGGTGGCCGTGGTGCCCACCGCGCTGTTCTGGTCCAGCACGCCGGCGCTGCTGGCGGCCCTGGTGTTGTTCACGCTGGCCTATTTGTTCCTGTACTGGCGCATCGTGCGCTTTCGCACGCCGGGGTGGCTGACGCTGGGCGGTTAGCCCGCCCCATACCCCTGCGGATTGCCCTGCTGCCAGCGCCACGAGTCCGCGCACATGGCGTCCAGCCCCCGCTGGGCGCGCCAACCCAGGCGCTGGGCGGCGGCGGCCGGGTCGGCCCAGCAGGCCGCCACGTCGCCGGCGCGGCGCGGCGCCACCACATAGGGCACCGGCTGGCCGCTGGCGCGCTCGTAGGCGGCCACCACGTCCAGCACGCTGTAGCCCTGGCCCGTGCCCAGGTTGACGGTGAACGAGCCCTGGGCGTCGAACAGCGCGCGCAGCGCCGCCACATGGCCCTCGGCCAGATCCATCACGTGGATGTAGTCGCGCACCCCCGTGCCGTCGGGTGTGGGGTAGTCGTTGCCGTAGACGGTCAGCGCCTCGCGCCGGCCCACGGCCACCTGGGCCACGTAAGGCATCAGGTTGTTGGGCACGCCGCGCGGGTCTTCGCCAATGCGACCGCTCTCATGCGCGCCCACCGGGTTGAAGTAGCGCAGACAGGCCGTCTGCCAGGCCGGATCGGCCCGGCCCAGGTCGCGCAGCACGCCCTCGCCGATCAGCTTGGTGGCGCCATACGGGTTGGTGGCACCCACCGGGGCGTCCTCGCGGATGGGCAGCGTCTCGGGCTGGCCATACACTGTGGCGCTGGAGCTGAAGACGAAGCGGCCCACGCCATGCGCTTGCATGGCCTCGCAGACCGCCACCAGCCCGCCCACGTTGTTGGCGTAATAGGCCAGCGGCCTCTCCACCGACTCGCCCACGGCCTTGAAGGCCGCGAAGTGCACCACCGCCTGCGGCCGGTGGCGGGCAAAGATGCCGCTGATGGCGGCCGCATTGCACACGCTGGCGCGCTCGAACTGCGGCGCGCGCCCGCTCAGCTCGGCCAGCCGCTCCAGCACCACGGGCGAGCTGTTGGAAAAGTCATCCACGCCCACCACGTCGAAGCCAGCCGCCTGCAAGGCCAGCCAGGTGTGCGAGGCGATGTAGCCGGTGGCACCGGTCAAGAGCACGGTTGGCATGGGGACACCCTGGGACAACAAGCCCTGGATTCTAGGTTTGGCTCCCGCCGCGTCAGCCTGGTGTGATGGCGGCCACCTAAAATTCGCGGTTTGTCCACCCGCCGACCACCGCCATGACCGCCCAGCCCGCGCCCCAGCCCGACGAGAACCAGCTCATCGCCGAGCGGCGCGAGAAACTTGCCCAGCACCGCGCGGCCGCCCAGGCGCTGGGCCAGGCCGCCTTCCCCAACGACTTCAAGCCGGCCCACCGCGCCGGCGCGCTGCACGCCCAGTACGCCGAGACCGACGGTCCGGCGCTGGAAGCCGCAGCGCCCCAGGTCAGCGTGGCCGGCCGCATGATGCTCAAGCGCGTGATGGGCAAGGCCGCGTTCGCCACCCTCCAGGACGCCACCGGCCGCATCCAGCTCTACCTCAGCCGCGACGACGTGGGCGAGGACGTGCTGGCCGCCTTCAAGCACTGGGACCTCGGCGACATCCTGGCCTGCGAGGGCACCCTGTTTCGCACCAAGACCGGCGAGCTCACCGTCAAGGCGCGCACGCTGCGCCTGCTGACCAAAAGCCTGCGCCCGCTGCCCGACAAGTTCCACGGCATGGCCGACCAGGAGCTGAAGTACCGCCAGCGCTACGTCGACCTCATCATGGACGAGGCCGCGCGCAGCCGCTTCCTGGCGCGCAGCAAGGCCGTGGCCGCCATCCGCGACTACATGACGCAGCACGACTTCCTCGAAGTCGAGACGCCCATGCTGCACCCCATTCCGGGCGGCGCCAACGCACGCCCCTTCACCACCCACCACAACGCGCTGGAGCAGCAGATGTTCCTGCGCATCGCGCCCGAGCTCTACCTCAAGCGCCTGATCGTGGGCGGCTTCGAGCGCGTCTTCGAGATCAACCGCAACTTCCGCAACGAAGGGCTGTCGGTGCGCCACAACCCCGAGTTCACGATGATGGAGTTCTACGCGGCCTACTGGACGCACCAGGACATGATGGACTTCACCGAGGCCGTGCTGCGCCATGCCGCCGTGGCGGCCACCGGCAGTGCGGTGCTCAGCTATGGCGGCAAGCCCGTGGACTTGTCGCAGCCCTTCCTGCGGCTGTCGGTGCGCGACGCGCTGGTGCGCTATGCCGGCCTGAGCGCGACCGAGGCGGTGGATGCCGGCGTGCTGCGCGCGCGCATCGCGGCGGCGGGCGAGGAGGCGCCGGCCCACTGGAGCCTGGCCGAGTTGCAGTTCGGCCTCTTTGAGGCCGTGGTCGAGAGCCAGCTGTGGCAGCCCACCTTCATCATCGACTACCCGGTCGAGGTCTCGCCGCTGGCCCGCGCCGCCGACGGCGACCCCAGCATCACCGAGCGCTTCGAGCTGTTCATGACCGGCCGCGAGGTGGCCAACGGCTTTTCCGAGCTCAACGACGCCGAAGACCAGGCCGCCCGCTTCCTGGCCCAGGTGGCCAACAAAGAGGCCGGTGACGCCGAGGCCATGTATTACGACGCCGACTTCATCCGCGCGCTGGAATACGGCATGCCGCCCACCGGCGGCTGCGGCATCGGCATCGACCGGCTGGTGATGCTGCTGACCGACGCACCCAGCATCCGCGACATCATCCTGTTCCCGGCGTTGCGCCGGGAATGAACGCCACCGCCAGCCATTCGCAACAACTACGTCACAAATAGTTTTATAGGGGTGGCGCGACCCGCAATGGTGGTGCCAGAATCGCGGCCGGGCGGTTTGCCCGCATAACCAGGGGTGAACTTCTCATGGATCTGAGCTGGACCACCGGCGCTGCCGGTCTGCTGGTGGGCATCATCGTGGGCATCACGGGTGTGGGTGGCGGCGCGCTGATGACCCCCATTCTGGTGCTGCTGTTCGGCATCGCCCCGCAGACCGCCGTGGGCACCGACCTGCTGTACGCCTCCATCACCAAGATGTTCGGCACCGCCGTGCACCACAACCACGGCACCGTGGACTGGGGCGTGGTGCGGCGCCTGGCGCTGGGCAGCCTGCCCGCGGCCGCCATCACACTGGCCTGGATGCACTTTGGCAACGTGGGCCGGGTCAAGGCCGGCTTCATCATCGACGCCGTGGGCATCGCCCTCATCGTCACCGCGCTGGGCATGCTGTTCAAAGACCAGCTCCACGCCTTTGGCCGCCGCTTTCGCGTCACCGACTCGCAGCACTTCAAGCATGTGCAACCCGTGCTGACAGTGGTCTGCGGCATCGTGCTGGGCGTGCTGGTGACGCTGACCTCCATCGGCGCCGGCGCGCTGGGCACCGTCATGCTGGTCTATCTGTACCCGCTGCGCCTGAACGCCAGCAAGCTGGTGGGCACCGACCTGGCCCACGCCATCCCGCTGGCGCTGATCGCCGGGCTGGGCCACCTGTCGCTGGGCAACGTGGACTACACGCTGCTGGTCAACCTGCTGCTGGGCTCCATTCCCGGCGTGCTGCTGGGCTCCATGGTGTCCACCCGGGCGCCGCTGACGCTGATCCGCTACGCCATCGCCCTGGTGCTGGGCGCCGTGGCCATCAAGATGCTGATGATGTGATGGCGCTGCGCTGGCCCGCGCTGGCGCTGGCCGCCTGGCTGGCCGCCTGGCTGGTGCAGCAGGGGCTGACGCGGCTGGGCGCCCCCGCCCCGGCGGCGCTGGCGGCTGGCCTGGCCGTCTGCATCGGCGCCGGCTGGTGGGCCCGCAGCGGCTGGCAGCGGCTGCTGCTGGTGCTGGGCTATGCCTTGCTGATGCTGGCCGCCGGCCGCACCGCCGGCTGGGTCTGGCTGGCACCGCTGGCCTTGCTGCTGGTGGCCTACCCGCTGCGCACCTGGGGCGATGCACCGCTCTACCCCACACCTGTCGAGGCGCTGCACGGACTGGCCGACGCGGCGCCGCTGCCCCCCGGCGCGGCCGTGCTGGAGGCCGGCTGCGGCCTGGGCCATGGCCTCATCGCACTGCACCGGCAATACCCCGAGGCTCGCCTCGTAGGGCTGGAGTGGAGTGCCCCGCTGGCCTGGCTGGCCCGCAGGCGCTGCCCTTTTGCGCAGGTGGCGCGCGGCGACATCTGGGCCGCCGACTGGTCGGCCTACCAGATGGTCTACCTGTTCCAGCGCCCCGAATCCATGCCCCGCGCCTGGGCCAAGGCGCGCCAGCAGATGGCGCCGGGCAGCTGGCTGGTCAGCCTGGCCTTCGAGGTGCCGGACGTGACACCGACGGCCCGGCTGGACCCGGTGGCGCAGCGGCCGGTGTGGGTTTACAGGCTGTAGCCTACTCGCCCACCAGCCCGTTGCGGATGGCGTAAACGGTCAGCTCGGAGTTGTTGGCGAGCCCCAGCTTCTCCAGCACGCGGGCGCGGTAGACGCTGACGGTTTTGGGCGAGAGCATCAGCTCGGCGGCGATGTCGGACAGCCGCTTGCCCGAGGCAATCATCACCAGCGTCTGCAGCTCGCGGTCGGAGAGTTTTTCGTGGGCATGCGCCACCTCGGGCGTGGTCAGGCTCTCGACCAGCATCTGCGCGATGTCGGGCGTGACGTATTTGCGCCCCTGCGCCACCGTGCGCACGGCCTGCACCAGCACCTGCGGATCGCCCCCTTTGTTGACGTAGCCGAAGGCGCCCGCCTTGAGCGCACGCAGCGCGTACTGGTCTTCGGGGTACATGCTGACCACCAGGGCGCGCACGCTGCTGCCCTCGTCCTTGAGCGCGTGCAACACGTCCAGGCCGTTGCGGCCGGGCATGTTGATGTCCAGCACCAGCACGTCGCTGGGCGTCGAGCGCATCAGCGCGCGCAGCTCGCCATAGTCGCCGGCCTCGCCCACCACCGTCAGGTCGGGCGCATCGGCCAGGGTGTCGCGGATGCCGCGCCGGATCAGTGCATGGTCGTCACAAAGAATGACGCGGGTTTTCATAGGCTCCCCCAAACCGATGGGTCGTGTGCGTCCGGCTCCGCCTCGCCGGCGGCGTCCTGCGCGGCCGTGTCCAGCGGAATGGACAGCATCAGCGTGGTGCCCCGCCCCGGCCGGCTGGTCAGATCGACCCAGCCGCCCACGGTGCCCGCACGCTCATGCAGGCCGCGGATGCCGAAGCTTCTGGCCTTGGCCAGATCGGCCTCGGTCAGGCCCACGCCGTCGTCGTGAATCTCCAGCGACAGCACGCCGTCGGCATAGGCCAGGTCCAGGCTGACGTTCTGCGCCTGGGCGTGCTTGCTGATGTTGGTCAGCGCCTCTTGCGCCGTGCGGTAGGCCGCCAACGCCACGCCGGGCGGCAGCGCCTCGGGCAGGCGGCTGCTGTGGAAGGTGCAGGGCATGCCGCTGCGCTTCTCGAAGCGCTGGGCCATCCACTGCAGCGCGGCCACCAGGCCTTGCTCCAGGATGGCCGGGCGCAGGTTGTGCATGATGCGCTTGCTGGCGTCCAGTGCATGCGTCACCGTCTCCAGCGCACTGTCCAGCCGGGCCCGCATCTCGGGCGGGGTGCCGCTCTGGCGCTGCAGCCAGGCCAGCTCCAGCTTGAGCGCGGTGAGCGACCCCCCCACGTCGTCATGGATTTCGCGCGCAATGGCCGCGCGCTCCATCTCCACGCTGGTCTGCAGGTGCTGGGCCAGCTCCGAGAGGCGCTGGCGCGAGGCAGCCAGTTGCGCGTCGGCCTCCTGCTTGGCGCGCTGGGCGCGCGCGCCCGCCAGCGCATGCTCGATGGCGGGCGCCAGCCGCGCCAGATTGCCCTTGAGCAGGTAGTCGCTGGCGCCGTTGCGCATGGCGGCCACGGCCACGTCCTCGCCGATCTCGCCCGACACCAGGATGAAGGGCGGCGGCTCAGGCAGCTCGCGCACCAGGCGCAGCGCCTTGAGGCCGGAAAAGCCCGGCAGGTTGTAGTCGGACAGCACGATGTCCCACGGCCCCTGCGCCAGCGCGGCGCGAAAGCCGGCCTCGTCGGCCACGCGCTGCACGTCGGCATGCAGCCCACCGCGCCCCAGAAAAGCCAGTATCAGCGCATGGTCCAGGTCGGCGTCCTCCAGGTGCAGGATGCGCAGGCGGGTGTTCATGGCCGCAGTATCGCCCAGTGAATTGCACGGCAAACCCCGGCATCTTCGAGGCTTACGCGCCCGCCGAGACGAGAAGAATCAAGGTCACGCAATCGCGGCATGGGGCCGCGAGATGGAGGTCCGATGCCCACAGCCGACGAAGGCGCCTTGCCGCTTCATGTGGCCGCCGAGTTGCAAGACCACCTGCTGGTGGCCGGCCATGACCTGGACCGCCTGCAGCGCCTGCTAGATGACGCCACCCAGACCTTGTCGACCTGTTTTTACACCGCCAACCACTTGCTCACCACGGGCACCACCATCGACGTGCAACGCCAACTGAGCGAAGCGCTGACGGCGTTGCAGTTCCACGACATGTCCACCCAACTGATTGCCCACACCCAGCGCCGCTTGCGGGGCCTGGCCGACCGCATCGCCCGTGACGCCATGGACGATGACGAGGACGGCGCCGCCGTGGTCTGTGAGATCCCCAACCGCCCCAACCCCGTCACGCAAGACGAAGTGGACGCGGGATCGATTGAATTGTTTTGAGACCGGAGAGACCCTGATGCATTCGATTCTCGCTGTCGATGACTCGCCCTCCATGCGCCAGATGGTGGCCTTCACCCTGAAGACGGCAGGCTTTGCCGTGACCGAGGCGGTTGACGGCCAGGACGCCCTGGAGAAAGCCCGCCAGAAGGACTTCGACCTGGTGCTGACCGACCAGAACATGCCGCGGCTGGATGGCATCGGGCTGACCAGGAAGTTGCGCGAGAGCCCCAAGTTCAAGTCCACGCCCATCCTGATCCTGACCACCGAGTCCAGCGACCAGATGAAGCAGGCTGGCCGCGCCGCTGGCGCCACCGGCTGGCTGGTCAAACCGTTCGACCCCACCAAGCTGATCGAAGTGATCGGCCGGGTCATCAAATAAACCCACAGGAGCATCGGTCATGGCTGAAACCGCCAACGACGCCAGCGGCGCCGCCGGCATCGACCTGTCGCAGTTCTATCAAGTCTTCTTCGAGGAGGCCGGCGAGAACCTGCAAGGCATGGAGCAGATGTTGCTCGCCCTGGACCCCAGTGCGGCCGACGATGAGGCGCTCAACGCCATCTTCCGCTGTGCCCACTCGGTCAAGGGCGGCGCTGCCACCTTTGGCTTTGCCGACGTGGCCGAGCTGACCCACCAGATGGAGACGCTGCTGGACAAGCTGCGCCGCCACGAGCTGCAGCCCACCGCCCAGATGGTGGACGTGCTCCTCGAAGCCGGGGACGCACTGAGCAACCTGCTGGCCCGCCATCAGAACGGCGGCCGGGGGACGCCGCTGGACACCACCGACCTGGTCGTGCGCATCGGCGCCATGGCCCATGGCGATGCCGCCGGCGCGCCGCTGCCCGCCGCACCCGCACCCGCGCCCGTCGCGGCCGCACCGGTGCCGGCGCCCGCACCAGCGCCGGCCCCCGCTGCGGCCACCGCCGGTGGCGAGCGCCAGCTCGAACTCACCGTCGGCCCGCTGAGCGACCCGTCCCTGGCCGACAACCTGGCCGAGCTGTTCCGCGAGATCACCGGCCTGGGCCAGATCGAACCGCTGGCCGGTGGCCAGGTGGCCGACGGCATGCGCCGCTTCAAAATCGTCTCCAGCGCCAGCGACACCGATCTGCTGGACCTGTTCACCTTCCACATCGCCCGCGAGCACCTGACGCTGAGCCCGCTGGGGCCCGGCTACGGCTTCCACGCTGGCGCTCCCGGCGCCCCGACCGAGGTGGCTGCGGCCGGCGAATCGGGCCAGGGCTGGGGGTTGTTTGCCGACGCCCCCGGCGCACCGCCGCCGACGACGGCAGCCGCCCCAACGGCTGCCCCGGCCGCCGAACCCGTCGCCGTGGCCAAACCCGCCGCCCCACCGGCGCCGACCCGGGCCGAACCCAAGGGCGGCGACTCCACCACGCTGCGCGTGTCCATCGACAAGGTGGACCAACTCATCAACCTGGTGGGCGAGCTGGTCATCACCCAGGCCATGCTGGCGCAGAACTCCAGCCAGATGGATGCCCAGTTGCACCAGCAGCTGCTGTCGGGCCTGTCCGATCTGGAGCGCAACACCCGCGACCTGCAAGAGGCCGTGATGTCCATCCGCATGATTCCCATGTCGATGGTCTTCAACCGCTTCCCGCGCATGCTGCGCGACCTGGCCGCCAAGCTGGACAAGAAAGTCGAGCTGGTCACCCAGGGTGAGGCCACCGAGCTGGACAAGAGCCTGGTCGAGAAAATCACCGACCCGCTGACCCACCTGGTGCGCAACTCCTGCGACCACGGCATCGAGCTGCCTGCCGAGCGCATCGCCAAAGGCAAGGTGGCGCACGGCACCATCACCCTGGTGGCCTCGCACCAGGGCGGCTCCATCGTCATCGAGGTGCGCGACGACGGCCGCGGCCTCTCGCGCGACAAGCTGCTGTCCAAGGCCCGCGAGCGCGGCCTGGACGCGCCCGACAGCATGACCGACCAGGAGGTCTACGCCCTGATCTTCGCGCCCGGCTTCTCCACCGCCGACGCGGTCACCGACGTCTCCGGCCGCGGCGTGGGCATGGACGTGGTCAAGAAGAACATCACCGCGCTGGGCGGCTCGGTGGACATCGACTCCGCCCAGGGCTACGGCATGAGCGTCAAGGTGCGCCTGCCGCTGACGCTGACCATCATGGACGGCATGAGCATCGGCGTGGGCGAGGAGTGCTACATCCTGCCGCTGGCCTCGGTGGTCGAGTCCTTCCAGGTCGATGCCGGCATGCTCAAGACCGTGGGCAACTCCGGCCGCGTGGTCGAGGTGCGCGACGAATTCATGCCCGTCATCGAGCTGGACCGGGTCTTCGCCGTGCCACGCCTCGATCCGGAGGCGCGATCCAACATCATGGTCGTCGTCGAAGCCGACGGCGGCCGCGTGGCGCTGATGGTGGACGAGTTGCTGGGCCAGCAGCAGGTGGTGGTCAAGAACCTGGAGGCCAACTACCGCAAAGTGCCCGACGTCTCCGGCGCCACCATCATGGGCGACGGCCGCGTGGCGCTGATCCTGGACGTGGGCGCCATGGTGCGCCATTCGCGGCACTGACCCGACCCTGACGAACCCGGCGGGCCCTGGCGGCCCGCCGGCCCTTTGGTCATACTCAACTACACTCCCGGCCCATGCGCCGCCGGCTCGTCCCCCTTCTGCTGATGCTCTGCCTGTGCTGGCAATCGCTGGCTTATGCCGGCATGGCGGTGCTGATGGCCCAGGGCCAGGAGCGGGCGCACGCCCAGCTTCACTTCGAGGGCGAGGCCCATCACCACGATGGCCATGACGGCGCGTTCCACAAGGATGCATCGCCGGCCTCCACCCAGCATGGCCTGACCGACGCCGGCGTGTACGCGCCGGTGCTGCCCACCGTCGTCGCCCCGCCGCTGCTGGCCACCGGTTCGGCATCCCCGCCGGCCGACGCCCACGTCGCCGAACCGCCCCGGCCCGATCTGAGCGGCCCCGAGCGACCGCCTAAAACCCGCTCCTGACACCGCCGTCTCGCGCGGGGCCTGCCCCTGCGCGCCAGATCTGAACGGTGGCGCCCTGGCTTGCGGCTCACGCCCGCCGGGCCGCCCCACCTCCTCGTCAGGATGACCCTTGAAATCACCCCCATGGTTTGCCCCATGGCGCGCGGCCTGTGCTGGTACAGGCTGCGCGCCGGGCTGCGCCGCGCCGGCCCAGGCACGCGCCCCACACCAACACGCACCCGGACAACTCCCATGAACCTGAACCCTAAGCCGTTGGCGTGGCACCGGCCGGCCCTGGCCTTGGCGCTGTGCCTGTTCGCAGCCACCCCATTGGCCGCCCCTGGCGCCCACGGCCCCAACGGCGAGCACCTGGACGCCCCGCCGTCCGGCACCGTGGCGGCCACGGGCGCGCCCCGGCTGGAGGCCCAATCCGAGCACTTCGAGCTGGTGGCCCGCCTCGAGGGCGGCGAGCTGTCTCTGCTGATCGACCGCTACGCAACCAACGAGCCCGTGCTCGGGGCGCAGGTCGAGGTCGAATCCGGCCCACGCAAGGCCAAGGCCACCTTCCACGCCGACCTGGGCGACTACGCGGTGGATGACCCGGCCCTGCTCAAGCAGCTGTCCACCCCGGGTGCGCACCCGCTGGTCATCACCATCCGGGCTGGCGACGAGAGCGACCTGCTGGGCGGCGTGCTGCACGTCGGCACAGGCCAGGCCCTGGCCGCCGCGCAAGACCACCGGGGCTGGGCCTGGGCCGGCGGCGGCGCCCTCTTGCTGGGGCTGCTCGCCCTCGGCTGGCGCTGGCTGCGCAGGCCCGTACCCTGCCCACTGGACGGCGGTCAGGCATGAGGCCCCACCACCCCATCCGCAGCGCGCTGGCGCTGGGCTTGACTCTGGGCGCCGCATGGGCTTGCGCACCCTCATGGCGTCCGTGTCCGAGGCGGCGGCAGCCGCGCGGTTGGTGGCGCCCATGGTGGGCTTCATCAGGCTGGCCGGCATCGCCACCCGCCACGGCATCCTGAAGATCAGCCGCTGCAACAACCTGTGCCGCCTCGAGCGCGAGGCCTTCAGCCGGGCCATGATCGTGCGCGGCTCGCTCGAGCGCCTGCTGCGCGATGCCCGGGCGGCGGACACCGAGCCGCAGGCACTGCACGCTTTTTGACCGGATGCGACCGGGCCTCGCGGTGCCGCCCTCAAGCGCACCGCACGTTGAACGGAGATGAAGACGATGAAGACCAAGCAGGCGATCCAGATCGCCGCCCTGGCCCTGGGTGCGCTGACCTTGAACCCGGCCATGGCCCACGGCGCTGGCGAGCCGCGCCACGGCGGCGTGGTGCAGGTGGCCAGCGACGTGACCTTCGAGCTGGTGGCCGAGGCCGATGGCGCCACCCTCTATCTGGTGGACCACGATGCGCCCATGGCCACCAAAGGCATCACCGGCAAACTGACCGTCCTGCAAGGCAGCCGCAAGACCGAGGTGGACATCAAGGAAGCCGGTGCCAACCAGCTGCGCGCCACCGGTGTCAAGCTCAGCAAGGGCGACAAAGTCGTGGCCGTGCTGAACCCCGTCGAGGGCAAAACCGTGACCGTGCGATTCACGGTGAAATGAGGTCACGATGACCGGCCCGTTCGCACCGCCCCAGCTCCCGGCACTCAAAGGTGGCCTGCTGGCGTTGCTGGCGGCAGCGCTGTTTGGCATCAGCACGCCGCTGGTGCAGCGGCTGGGCATTGGCCTGGGGCCGTTCACCACGGCCGGCCTGCTCTACGCCGGGGCCGCGCTGGTCGGTGCGCTGCTGCGCCAACCACCCGAGCAGGAAGCGCGCCTGCGGCGCTCGGACCTGCCGCGCCTGCTGGCCGTGGCCGGCTTTGGCGCCGTCGTCGGCCCCGTGGCGCTGGCCTGGGGTCTGCAGCGCACCAGTGGCACCGGCGCGTCGCTGATGCTGACGCTGGAGGCGCTGTTCACGGCCGTGCTGGCCTGGCGACTCTATGGCGAGACCATGGACCGCCGGGTCTGGGCCGGCGTGCTGCTGTTGCTGGCCGGCGGCACCGCGCTGGTGCTGGATCAGCGCCAGGGCGGCGGCAGCCAGCTGTGGGGGCTGCTGGCCGTGCTGCTGGCCACCGCCGCCTGGGGCATGGACAACACTTTGTCGCGCGCGCTGGCCGAACGCGACCCCGGCCAGGTCGTGCTGGCCAAGGCCGCGCTGGGCGTCATGGCCACGCTGGGCCTGGCGGTGGCCACAGCCGAGCCCCTGCCGGGCGCCGGCGCCGCCCTGGGGCTGCTGGCGGTCGGCGCCACCGGCTACGGTCTGAGCCTGCGCTTTTACCTGCTGGCCCAGCGGGCATTCGGTGCCGCGCGGACGGGCTCGGTGTTTGCGTTTGCGCCCTTCATCGGCGCGGCGCTGGCCTACCTGCTGGGCGAGCGCACGGGCGGCCTGGGGCTGGTGCTGGGCGGCATGCTGATGCTGGCCGGTGTGATCACCCACCTGGCCGAGTCGCACCACCATGCGCACACGCACGACGCGCAAGAACACGAGCATGCCCACACGCACGACGACGGGCATCACGACCACACCCACGACCCCATGCCCCCGGGCCCCCACAGCCACGCGCACCGCCACCCGCCGCAGCGGCATGCGCATGCGCCCGACGCGCACCACACCCACCCCCACTGACCCCTGCACATCGCGCGCATGGGACACTGCCGCCGCTGTATCGCAGGGAGAAAACAACAATGAGCTGGTGGATGGCCGCCTTGGGCGGCTTTGTGGTGGGCGCCTGGCTGGGCTCGCCCATGATGGGGCTGGTGCTGGCCGGCGTGGTGGCCGCACTGGCCTTGATGGCGCAGCGCGCCCCTCGCCGCACGACGGCGCCGTCGTCCGACGCGAGCGCGCTCCAGGCCTTGCGCCAGCAGGTGCAGCGGCTCGAAGCCCGCGTGCGGGCGCTCGAAGGCGAAGCGCCGCAGCCGGCTGCAGCCGCCCACGTGCTGGTCATGCCCGAGTCACCCATGCCGGTGCCCATGCCGGCGCCTGAGCCGATGGCGCCGGAACCGGTTGCCGAGGCGCAGCCGGTGCCCGAGCCCACGGCCCCGCCGCCGCGCCCCGAACCCTGGGTGGCGCCGCGCCCGCCGCAGCCTCCGCCCCCGCCGCCCGTGCCCTGGCGCGACCGGCTGCCGGCGCCGCTGCGCGACTTTCTTTTCGGCGGCAACACCTTGGTCAAGGTCGGTGTGCTGCTGCTGTTCCTGGGCCTGGCCTTTTTGCTGCGCTACACGGCCGAGCGGGTCAGCGTGCCGCTGCCCCTGCGCTACAGCGGCGTGGCGCTGGCCGGCGTGGCGCTGCTGGCGCTGGGCTGGTGGCTGCGCGAGCGGCGGCGCGGCTATGCCCTCATCCTGCAAGGCGCCGGCATCGGCGTGCTCAACCTCACCGTGCTGGGCGCCATGAAGCTGCACGGCCTGATCGAGCCCGGCCAGGGCTTTGCCGTGCTGCTGGCCATCGCCCTGCTCAGTGCCGCGCTGGCCGTGCTGCAAAACGCCATGGCCCTGGCCGTGGTGGCCGCGCTCGAAGGCTTTGCCGCCCCGGTGCTGATGGGCAGCGGCAGCGACAGCCCGGTGGGCCTGCTGGGCTATCTGCTGGTGCTGGATCTGGGCGTGCTCGCCATGGCCTGGTTCAAGGCCTGGCGGCCGCTGCACCTGATCGCCTTTGTCGGCACCGCCACGCTGGCCACCGGCTGGGTGCACACGCATGCGCTGGCGCCCAACCGGCCGGTGCTGCAAGGCTTTCTGATCGCCTTCACGCTGCTGTTCTCGGCCATCGGCCTGCTGTTCGCCCGCCGCACGCTGCAAGACGCGCCGCCCCCTGCCGCCGACGCCAGCCTGGGCCAGCGCGCAGGCCAGGTGCTGCGCCAGGTGGGCCGGGTGGACTCGGCCCTGGTCTTCGGCGTGCCGCTGACGGCTTACGCGCTGCAATACCTGCTGGTGCGCGAGCAGCCGCTGGGGCCGGCGCTGGCCGCCGTGGGCTTTGGCCTGTTCCAGCTGGCGCTGGCGCGGCTGGCGCTGGCGCCGCGCCAGCCCGGCCTGGCGCTGCTGGCCGAGTCCTATGCGGTGGTGGCCGTGCTGTTTGGCACGCTGGCCATTCCGCTGGGCCTCGAAGGCCGCTGGACGGGTGCCGCCTGGGCCGTGGAGGCTGCCGGCATGTACTGGCTGGGTCTGCGCCAGCAGCGGCCTTATGCGCGCGTGTTCGCGCTGGCCGTGATGGTGGGCGCCACCGTCAAGCTGCTGGGCGACATTGCCCCCAACAGCGATCCCGCCGGCCCCTGGCTCAGCGGCCCGCTGCTGGGCCCGCTGCTGCTGGCCGGCGCCGCCGCCACGCTCGCGCTGCTGCGCCGCCGTGCCGAACAGACGGCGACGGTGGACGACAGCGGCGTGCTGGCCCAGGTCGAGCGCCTGGGCGTGGGTGCCATGCCCTGGTTGACCGCAGCGGCCCTCGCGCTGCTGCCCTGGATGACGCTGCCCCCGGCGCTGGCCCCGGTGGGCCTGGCCGCGTTGGCGGCGGGCGGTACCTGGCTGGCCGCGCGTCTGGCGCGGCAGGGCGATGCCGCCGCCACCCGATTGACCTGGGTCAGCGCCGCCCAGCATGGCGCCGCCGTACTGGGCTTCCTCGCCACGCTGCACGCGGGCGACGGGGTGCCGCTGCACGGCGGCCTGCAAACCCTGGCCAGCGCCCTGGCGGTGGCGGCCGGGCTGCTGTGGGCGCTCTGGGGCTGGCTGCGCCGCGCCTGGGCCGCGCCGGCCGAGGCCCCGCCCGCCACGCTGGCGCAGCAGGTGGCGGTGGTGGTCGTCGCCGGCCTGCTGGCGCTGGCGCCGCTGGCCGTCTGGCCCGGCGAGGTGATCGGCTGGCTGTGGCCGCTGCTGGCCTTGCCGCTGTTGGCCGTGGCGTTGCGGCTGCGGCTGGCGCTGCCCGGCGCGGCCGCGTTCGCGCTGCTGGTGCTGGCCGCGCCGCTGCACCTGTATTTCGGCCCGCTGGAGGCCACGCCGCGCTGGCTGGCCAACGCGGCCTTTCTGATCTGGCTGTGGCATGCGCTGGCCTGGCTGGTGGCCGCCGGCCTGCTGGACCGCGCCCGCCACCTGCCCGCCTGGCTGCGCGCCGCCCCGCTGGCGGTGGGCCTGCTGGGCTGGGTGCAGGTCTGGGCGCACGAGCTGCAAGGAGCACTGGACGCCGCCTTGCTCCTGCACTGGGGCTCTGGCGCGCTGGTGCTGATGCTGCTGGCGACGGGCGCCCTGATGCGCGGCGCGGCCCGCGTGCGCGCGTGGCCGCAGATGGCCAACGCCAGCTGGGCCGTGCTGCCCGCCGTGGCCTGCGTGGCGGCCGTGCGGGTGCTGCCCACGCTGGGGTGGCCGATGGTCCCTCCGCCCTCGACGGGGCTGGGCTGGCTGGCCTGGCCACTGGCCCTGGGCTGGCACCTGTGGCTGCTGCGCCGCCCCGGCGCCGAGCCCGGGCTGGCGCGCACCGCCTGGCATGTGGGCGGGCTGTGGCTGTTCGTGCTGCTGGCCACGCGCGAGGTGCAGCAGCAACTGGCGCCCTGGTCGGGCCTGGGCGACGGCTGGCAGGCGGCGTTGATGCTGGCCGTGCCGCTGGCGGTGCTGTACGGGCTGGCCCACCCCGCCATGCGGCGCCGCTGGCCGGTGCAGGCCAACCCGGCCACCTACCTGAACCTGGCGCTGGTGCCGCTGGCGCTGGCGGCGCTGCTGTGGCTGCTGGGCGGCGGCCTGCTGCACCCGGGCGATGCCGCGCCGCTGCCGTACCTGCCGCTGCTCAACCCGCTGGAGCTGAGCCTGGCCGCCGCCGCGCTGGGCCTGTGGCAGTGGCAGCGCGCGCTGCCGGCCGATGCCCCCTTGCGGCTGCCGGCGCGCGCCACGCGGCTGGCCGTGGCACTGCCCGGCCTGCTGCTGTTGACCGGCGCCGTGCTGCGCGCCTGCCACCACCTGGCCGACGTGCCCTGGACGGCGCAGGCGCTGTTCGCCTCGCGGCTGACCCAGGCCGCGCTGTCACTGACCTGGACGGCGGCCGCCGTCTGCCTGATGGTGCTGGCCAACCGGCGCAGCCTGCGCGCCGCCTGGCTGGCCGGCGCGGCGCTGCTGGGCGTGGTGGTGGCCAAGTTGTTCTTTGTGGAGCTGGCCGACCAGGGTGGCATCTGGCGCATCGTCTCCTTCCTGGGCGTGGGCGCGCTGCTGCTGCTGGTGGGCTATCTGGCCCCGGTGCCCGCGCGGCGCGAGGAGCGCACCGCATGAAGCCCCTGTTGACGCTGGCGGCCCTGGTGGCCGCCGCCGCCCAGGCCGGTGAGGCCCCGCTGCAACTGAGCGGCAGCGGGCCTTACCACCAGCTCACGCTGCCCATTGGCATTCACGCGCTGGCCGCCGACGCGGCGCTGGCCGATCTGCGCCTGGTGCAGCCGCCCGGTCAGCCGCTGGCCTGGGCCTGGGCCGACGACCCGCCCCCCACGCCGCCCGCCGAACACCGCCGCGCCGCCGCCATCTACCCGTTGCCGGCCGGTGTCCCGCCCCAGGCCCGGCCGCAGGGCCTGACGCTGACGCCCGACGGGCGGCTGGTGCTCACCGCGCCCGCGCCGGCGCCCACCGCCAGCAGCGACTGGATCGTGGACGCCGGCACCGAGCCCGGCAGCCTGACGCAGCTGCGCCTGCACCTGACGACGGACACCCAGGGCGTGTACACCCTGCGCCTGGCCGTCAGCGACGACTTGCAGCATTGGCGCCCGCTGGACGATGCCCGCACGGTGATGCAACTGGCCGCCGCCGGCAGCAGCCCGCTGCTGCGTCAGGACGCCGTGGCGTTGGACGGCGTGCAGGCCCGCTTCCTGCGCCTGCATTGGCTGGGCCGCGCGCCGCGCGTCGAGGGTGCCGAGGTCGTGGCGCTGGCCACCGCGCTGGCACCTCCACCGGCGCTGCAGTGGACGGCCGACGCCGCCCCCACCCAATGCGACGAGCGCGGCTGCGACTGGCCGCTGCCGCCGGGCACGCCGCTGGACGCGCTGCGCCTCACCCTGGCGCAGCCCAACACCGTGGTGGCCTTGCGCCTGCTGGCCGATCTGCCAGTGGCCCACCGTCACGCCCAGCGCCGCCCACCGCATCCGCTGCACGCCTGGCAGGTGCTGCGCCAGCGCCCCGCCACCGCAGGCGCGGCGGCGCAACCGCCCCGGCGCATGCTGGCCGACGCCGTGGCCTGGCGGCTGACGCTGCCCACCCAGGGCGACGTCAGCTCACCACCGCTGTGGCTGGATGGCAGCGTCGCCACGCGGCTGCGCATCGAGCCCCAGGGTGGCCCCGGCGCCTGGGGCAACGCCCCGCCCAGGGTGGCGCTGGGTGTGCGCCCGCGCCAGCTCGTGGTGCTGGTGCGCGAGCCGAAAGCCCCGGTGCTGCTGCGCTGGGGTGACGGGCGTGCGCCCGGCGCCGCCGTGGCCGCTGCCACGCTGCGCCCCGCCACCGCAGCCGCCGCCGGCCTGGGCAGCGCCAGCGTGGTGTTGCCACCGCTGACGCTGGCGCCGGCTGCCAGTGCGCCCGCACCGGCGCCGGATCGGCCCGCCGCCCGCACCGCGTCCGGCTGGCTCTGGGCCGCGCTGGGTCTGGGGTTGGTGGCGCTGGCCGGCATGGCCTTCAGCCTGCTGCGGCAGCTGCGCAGACCCCACTAACATAGCCGGCCATGACCCGTGCGCAACTCATGGGGCGCCTCATCACGCTGGCCGCCCGTCTCGTCACCGGCGCGCAAGGCCATTGGGAGGGCGCGCCGCCCGAGGCATTGCAGCGCATCTACTTTGCCAACCACCAGAGCCACCTGGACTGGATCCTGATCTGGGCTTCGCTGCCCGAGGCGTTGCGCGCCCAGACCCGGCCCATTGCCGCCAAGGACTATTGGCAGAGCAGCCGGCTCAAGCACTGGCTGACGCGCGAGGTGTTCAACGCCATCTACGTCGAGCGTGACGGCGCGGCGGCGGGAGGCGATGCGCTGGCGCCGCTGGTGGCGGCGCTGGCGGCAGGCGATTCGCTGGTCATCTTCCCCGAGGGCACGCGCAGCCTGACGGGCGAGGTGCAGCGCTTTCGCAGCGGCCTCTTCCGGCTGGCGCAGCAGTTCCCGCAGGTGCAGCTGATTCCGGCCTGGATCGCCAATGTGCAGCGGGTGATGCCCAAGGGTGAGGTGCTGCCGGTGCCGGTGCTGTGCACGGTGACCTATGGCGCACCGCTGGCGCTGCGGGAGGGCGAGGACAAGGATGCGTTTGCGGCCCGCGCCCGCGACGCGGTGCTGGCCCTGCGGCCGGCGGGGGCCTGAGCACCATGTGGCGCGACATTTACCTCAGCCTGGCCCGCGCCGAACCCGCCATGCAGGTGGGCGTGCTGTTCGTGACGCTGTTCGGCCTGCTGGCCGTGGCCACGGTGGCCACGCTGCGGGTGGGCCTGCGCGACGACCTCTCGCCACTGGGCCGGGCGCAGCTGGCGCAGTGGCGGCGCGACCTGAGCGCGGCCTGGCTGGGGGCGGTGGTGTTCTGGGTGGCCTGGATTTCCCGGCCCTGGGGCGCCACGCTGCTGTTTGCGGTGATCTCGTTTCTGGCGCTGCGCGAGTTCATCACCTTGACGCCCACCCGGCGCAGCGACCACCGCACGCTGGCGCTGGCCTTCTTTGTGGTGCTGCCGGCGCAGTACCTGCTGGCGGCGGGGCAGTGGTTCGACCTGTTTTCGGTGTTCGTGCCGGTTTACGTGTTTGCGGCCCTGCCCATCGTCAGCGTGCTGGCGGGCGATGCGCAGCAGTTCCTGGCGCGCAACGCGCGCATCCAGTGGGGCATCATGGTCTGCGTGTTCGGTCTGTCGCATGCGTCGGCCTTGCTGATCCTGGATCTGCCGGGCTTTGGCGGGCGCGGTGCGTTCCTGGTGTTCTTCCTGGTGGCCACCACGCTGGCCGGCCACGTGGGCTATGTGGTGGTCAGCCAGCGCCCGCAGCGGCGACCGCGCGGCGAGGGCCCGCCGGCGCGCGGCATCGACAAGCGGTTTTCCTACACGGCGCTGGGCCTGGGCACCGCGCTGGCCGCGCTGGTGGGGGTGTTGCTGGGCTGGATCACGCCGTTCGGCTGGCTGCAGGCGGCTTTGATGGCGGCGCTGGCAGGCGCCAGCGGCATCGTCGGCGCGCTGATCATGCAGGCGCTGAAGATCGAGGCCGGCGTGCGGGTCTGGGGCAACCAGCCGGCGCTGACCGGCGCCGTGGGCCTGCTGGATCGCATCGCGCCGCTGGCGTTTTCGGCGCCGCTGTTCTTCCACACCGCTTACGGCTATTTCAGGCCGGCCGGATGATGCGCATCCTCGGCATCGACCCCGGCCTGCAATGCACGGGCTTTGGCGTCATCGACGTGGAGGGCACGGCGCTGCGCTACGTGGCCAGCGGCACCATCCGCACCACCGGCGCCGCGCAGGGCGATCTGCCCACACGCATCGGCATCATCTTTGCCGGCGTGCAGGAGGTGGCGCAGCGCTATGCGCCGCAGCAGGCGGCATGCGAAATCGTCTTCGTCAACGTCAACCCGCAGTCCACCCTGCTGCTGGGCCAGGCCAGGGGCGCGGCGCTGGCGGCGCTGGTGGCGCAGGCCTTGCCGGTGACCGAGTACACGGCCTTGCAGATGAAGAAAGCGGTGGCCGGCCATGGCCACGCCGCCAAGGCCCAGATCCAGGACATGGTGCAGCGCCTGCTGGCGCTGCCACAGCCGCCCGGGCCCGACGCGGCGGACGCGCTGGGCCTGGCCATCACCCACGCTCAGGCGGGGCGCAGCCTGGGTGCACTGGCCCAAGCCGCCCAATTGAACCGCAAAGCCCATGCGCAATGGCGCAAAGGCCGCGCCTATTGACCCCGACAATGCCAGGGTGAGTCCCATCATCGTGGCCCTGGTGGCCTTCTTGCTGCAGCAGACATTGATGGCCGGGTTGTGGCTGGCGGTGCGCACACGGCTGGAGCGGCGCGCCAGCACGCAGTGGGGCCTGGCCACGGTGGCTGCCGGCGCCGGCATGACGCTGGTGGCGCTGCGCGGCCACCTGCCGCCCTGGCAAGGCGTGGTGCTGGCCAATGTGCTGATCTTCGTCAGCGTGGGCCTGCTGGCGCGCGGGGTCTGGGATTTCACGCAGCGGCCGTATCGCAACAGCGTGCACCTGCTGACGCTGCTGGGCTACACCGCGCTGCTGACCGTGTTGCTGGCGACGAACGCCGGACGCTGGCTGCTGCTGGCAGCCTCGGCCTCGTCGGCCTGGCTGTTGACGCTGTCGGCGCTGGCCACCCAGCGCGGCCTGACCACCGAGTTCGGCCCGCGCGAGGCGCGGCTGGCGGCGCTGCCCATATGGGGCATCACCTTGCTGTTCGTGCTGCGCACCATGGGCCTGGCGCTGCCGTCCAGCGGCATGAGCCAGCCGCTGCACACGGACAACACGGCCAACGTCGTCATGGTGCTGGCCATGATGAGCTCGGGCCTGGTGCTCAACATCGCGCTTGTGGCGCTGGTGACCCGGCGCCTGACGCGCCAGCTGGAGTACGCCAGCCACCACGACGACCTCACCGGGTTGATGAACCGGCGACGCATTGCCCAGCGGCTGGACGAGGAGTTCGTGCGCCAGGCCCGGTATCCGCAAAGCCATGGCCTGCTGGCCATCGACGTGGATCACTTCAAGCGCGTCAACGACGCCTGGGGTCATCCGACTGGCGACAAGGCGCTCAAGGCGGTGGCCGATTGCCTGCGTCAGGCCAGCCGGGGCAGCGACAGCGTGGCCCGGGTGGGCGGCGAGGAGTTCTGGGTGCTGATGCCACACATCACCGCCGAGGATGCCGAGCAGGCGGCGCAGCGCATCGTGGTGGCGGTGCGCGCGCTGCGCCTGCCCGGCGTGACGACCGATCTGCGCATCACGGTGAGCATCGGCGTGGCGGTGGCAGCGCCCAGCGGCGACGACCCGGAGGCGCTGCTGCACCGCGCCGACGCGGCGCTGTACCGCGCCAAAGAGGCGGGCCGCGACCGCGTGGTGGTGTGCCACCACGACGGCTAGGCGCATGGGCGGCGGCGACGCCGCGCGCCGGTCAGGCCCCGGCCAGCAAGGCCTTGACGTCGGCCCCCAGTTTGTCCAGCCCGCCGCCGTAGCGCACGAACAGGCGCAACCGGCCCTGCGGGTCGATCACGTAGGCACCTGCGGTGTGATCGATGGTGTAGTGGTTCTCGACCTTGCCCGGCACCTTGCTGTAGAACACCTTGAACTCCAGCGCGGCGGCCTGGGTCTGCGCCGGCGTGCCGCGCAGCGCCACAAACCCGGGCCCGAAGTTGGCCATGTAGCCCTTGAGCAGTTCGGGGCTGTCGCGTTCGGGATCCAGGGTCACGAACACGGCCTGCACCTTGTCGCCGTCGGCACCCAGCTGCCGCTTGAGCGCGGCGATTTCGGCCAGCGTGGTGGGGCAGACGTCGGGACACTGGGTGTAGCCAAAGAAGACGATGGCGACCTTGCCCTTCCAGTCGGCCAGGCTGCGCATCCGGCCATCGGCATCCGGCAGGTCCAGCTTGCGTCCGTATTCGGCGCCGGTGATGTCCACCGCGTTGAAGGTGACTTTGGGGGCGGCGGGCGTGGACTCGCCGGCGGGTTGGCAGGCGGCCAGCACCAGGGCCAGGGCGACGACGGCAAGGGGTTTGAGCATGGGGACGGCCTCCTCTCAGGCGAACAGCCAGGGGCTGAGGTAGTGGTCGATCAGCAGCGCCGCAAACAGCGCCGCCAGATACCAGATGGAAAAGCGGAACACCCGGCGTGAGAGGTGGTCGCTGTAGTGGCGCCACAGCATGAAGGCCAACACCATAAACCATAGGCCCAGGACCACGGTGGCGGCCAGATAGATCCAGCCGCTCATGCCGTAGATGAAGGGCATCAGCGTGGCGGCAAAGAGCACGATGGTGTAGAGGAAGATGTGCAGCCGCGTGAACTCGGAGCCGTGCGTGACGGGCAGCATGGGCAGGCCCGCCTGGCGGTAGTCCTCCACGCGATAGAGCGCCAGCGCCCAGAAATGCGGCGGCGTCCACAGGAAGATGATCAGGCACAGCAACCAGGCCTCGGGGCCCACGTCACCACGGATGGCGGCCCAGCCCAGCACCGGTGGCATGGCGCCCGAGGCGCCGCCGATGACGATGTTTTGCGGCGATGCCGGCTTGAGCAACACGGTGTAGACGATGGCGTAGCCCACAAAGGTGGCCAGCGTCAGCCACAGCGTCAGCGCGTTGACCCACAGCGCCAGCACCACGCTGCCCGCCACGCCCAGCAGCGCGGCGAACACGGAGATCTGCACGGGCGTGATCTCGCCGCGCGCCGTGGGGCGCCAGGCGGTGCGCTTCATGCGCTTGTCGATCTCGCGCTCGACCAGCAGGTTGCAGGCCGCCGCTGCGGCCGCAATCAGCCAGATGCCCACACAGGCCGCCAGCACGGTGCGCCAGGGCGGCAAACCGGGCGTGGCCAGCAGCATGCCGATCAGCGCGCAAAAAACGATGAGCTGCACCACACGTGGCTTGGTGAGCACGTAAAACTGCGTCCAGCGCTGACCCAGGGTCAAACTTCTCATGTCCATTGCTCCTGCCGCCCGCGCACCACCAGACTGACCAACACCCCCACCAGGGCGGCCGCCCCGGCACTGTGGGCCAACGCGGCCGCCAGCGGCCACTGGAAGACGACGTTGGCCGCGCCGCTGGCCACCTGGGCCGCCACCAGCGCCAGCAGCACCAGGCCATGAACGCGCGTGGCCGGCCCCAATGCCAGCCGCCACGCCAGCCACAGCACCAGGCCGGCCGCCACCAGCGCAAAGAGGCGGTGGGCCATGTGGATGGCCACCAGCGCATCGTGCGTCAGCAGGCCGCCATGGTCGGCCCGGCCCAGCTCGCGCAGCACGGTGAAGCCCTCGGCCAGGTTCATGGCCGGCCACCACTGGCCGGTGCAGGCCGGAAAACCGGTGCAGGCCAGCACGGCGTAGTTGGTGCTGACCCAGCCGCCCAGCGCGGCCTGCACGAAGACGGCCACCAGCGCGGCCACGGCCAGCGCACGCGGCACGGCCAGCGGGCGCTGGCGGTAGGCCTCGTGCTGCACGGTGAGCAGCGCCAGCAACACCAGACCGCCCAGCAGATGCGCCGTGACCACGGCCGGGTAGAGCTTGAGGGTGACGGTGTACTTGCCAAACAAGCCTTGCACGATGACCCAGGCCAGGGTGGCCAGCGGCCAGGCGACGGCATGCGGCAGGCGCCGGCGCCACACCGTGCTGGCCACCGCCATCACGAGGATGAGGGCGCCCACCACCATGGCCAGGTAGCGGTGGATCATTTCGATCCAGGCCTTGCTCCAGGTCACCGGCCCAGTGGGCATGGCGGTCTGCGCGGCATGGATGTCGGCGCGCGCGCCCAGCGGACTGGCAGCGGCGTAACAGCCGGGCCAGTCGGGGCAGCCCAGGCCGGAATCGGACAGGCGGGTGAAGGCGCCGAAGACGATGAGATCGAAGGTGAGAAACAAGGTGATGGCGGTGAGCGCCGCCAGCCGCGCGCGCGGGCTGGCGCCGCGCGCGCGCAGCCAGACCACGGTCAGCGGCAGCAGCGCCAGCAGCGCGGCCAGGGCCAGCAACTGGGGCAGCGGGGCGAGGTTCACGTGCCGCGGCCCGGCCGGTCCCAGAACGCCGAGGCGCGCAGCAGGCGCTCGAGGTCGCGCTTGAAGCGCATGGGCTCCAGCTCGGCCGGCGTGCGCATCATCCACTGGCCCTGGGGGTCGATGACGTAGAGGTGGGCGTCGGCGCCCTGCCCTGTGGCGGGCGCCAGCCACAGCGCACCGGGCGGTACGCGCAGCACCAGACCACCGTCACCCGAGGCCATGGCCTTGGCCATGGCCGGGCGCACCGGCACCGCGTCGGTGACGAGCCAGACGCGATCGATGCGGTCGGCCTCGCGGCCCATCATCTCGCGCAGCTGGTGCTGCTGGTACAGATGCTGCTCGCAGCGCGCGTCGCAGGCGCCACCCGCCACCACCACCAGCAGCCACTGGCCTTTGAGGCTGGTGGCGGCCACGGGGCGGTCTTGCAGGTCATGCAGCGTCAAGCCTTCGGGCAGGGCGACGCTGGGCTGGATCAACTCGGCGTAGTTGGTGCGCGCGCCGGGCCGCACCACGTGGTACATGAAGTACGAGGCGATGATGGGCGCCGCACAGGCCAGCAGCAGCAGCAGCGCCGTCAGCCGGCCCCGGCGGCGATCGGCCTGCGGCGTGAGCAGCGGCTCGGGCGGGGTGTGCACCGTCAGCGTGGCCGGATCAGTCGGCAAGGCGGCGGGCGCGGCGGGGGCGGATGAGTTGGAACCAGACATAGAGACCGCCCGCAAGGGCGCACAGCGAAAACCATTGCACGGCATAGCCGTAGTGGGTGGCGACGCGGTCGGCAACCGCGGGCCATTGGCGACGCAGTTCGGCATCGCCCTCGGGTGCGGCCTCGTCCTGGCGGATGGACAGTGGCCGCAGGGGCTGACCGAGTTCGCGCGCGAACGCGGCCGGCTCCAGATTTTGCCGGATCGGGCCAGGCACCTCGCCGCCCAGCTGCGCCAGCCGCGACGGCCAGCCATCGACATGGCCCGTGAGGGTGACCAGGCCGGCGGGGCTGGCCACCTCGGGCAGGCGGGTGCGCTCCTGCGCATCGCGCGGCACCCAGCCGCGCTGCACCAGCACCACGTCGCCGGGCGCCAGTTGCAGCGGGGTGACGACGAAGAAGCCGGGCCGGCCGTCCATCTGGCGGTTGTCCAGGAAAACGGTGTGCGCGGGCAACCACCGGCCCTGCACGCGCACGCGGCGGTGCTGCTGGGCCTGGGCCTGGGCTTCGGTGCGCGCCAGCTCGCTGGGCGCGAGCACGGGCGCCTGGGCCTGCGCCAGCTGCGCATCGCGCCAGGCGATCTTCTGCGCGGCCCGGTCGAGTTGCCACAGCCCCAGCCGCCCGGTCACGGCCATCACCACCAGCGTGGCGACGGCCACGATGACGCGGCGGGTGGTGGGTGACGATAATCCGGGCATGAAAGTCATCATCGTGCTGGCCCTGGCGGCCATCCTGACGGCCCTGGCCAGCGCTGGCCTGCTGATGCTGCGCAGGCAGGACGACAGCGAAACCGCTCGCGCCACCGGCATGGCACGCGCGCTGGCCTGGCGCGTGGGGTTGTCGGTGGCGCTGTTTGCCTTCGTGATGCTGGCGTGGTGGATGGGCTGGATCGCGCCCCACGGCATCTAAGCAAAAACGCCGCGGCGAGCGCGGCGTTTTCACTCAGGTCCAGGGTATTACATCCAGTAGACGACGAGGTACAGGCCCAGCCAGACCACGTCCACGAAGTGCCAGTACCAGGCCGCGCCTTCGAAGCCGAAATGATGCTTGGGCGTGAAGTGGCCTTTTTGCAGCCGCAGCGTGATGACCAGCAACATGATGGTGCCCAGGAACACGTGAAAGCCGTGGAAGCCCGTGAGCATGAAGAAGGTGGAGCCGAAGATGCCGGACGAGAGCTTGAGGTTCAGGTCACGGTAGGCGTGCATGTACTCGTAGCCCTGCAGGCTCAGGAAGGTCACGCCCAGCAGCACGGTGATCCACATCCAGGTGATGGTCTTGCTGCGGTTGTTGGCAATCAGCGCATGGTGGGCCACCGTCAACGTCACCCCCGAGGTCAGCAGGATGGCCGTGTTGATGGTGGGAATGGGCCAGGGGCCAATGGTCGAGAACGGCTCGACGATACCGGCCGGCGAGGCCGTGGTGCCGGGCGCGCTGCTGGGCCAGACGGCTTTGAAGTCGGGCCACAGCAACTGGTTGTCGATGTTGCCCAGCGCCGGCACCGAATGGACCCGCGCCCAGTACAGCGCACCGAAGAAGGCCGCAAAGAACATCACCTCCGAGAAGATGAACCAGGACATGCTCCAGCGGAAGGAGGCGTCGACGCGGTCAGAGTACAGGCCACCCTCACTCTCGGCGATGGCCGCGCCGAACCAGCGCACCAGGGTGCCCAGCAGGATGGCCAGGCCCAGCAGCAGCGCATATGCGCCCCAGCCATGGCCGTTGACCCATTGGCTGGCACCCAGGACGACGAAGAACAGGCCGAACGACGCCAGCGCCGGATAGGCCGATAGCGCCGGTACGAAGTAATACGGCGCGCTGCCGTGTTTGCTGACTGCGGACATGGTTGCTCTGCTCCTCGTCACCTGAATAAAAGGTTGGAATCGATCTTGTGGGATGGGCCTCAGCCGGCCACTGGTGCAGGGACGACCCACTGCACGATCAGCACCAGCGCCAGCACGAACAGCACGGCCGCGAGAACGCCGGCAATGATGACGTGCACGGGATTCAATTGCTCGACGTCGTGGGCGTGGTCCTTGCTCCGGCGCACGCCAAAGAACGACCACAGCACGGCCCGCATGGTGCCCAGGAACGAGCCTTTGCGGGCCACGACATCGCGCAGCTCTTGCTTGGATGAGTCGTCAGCCGAGGTCATGTCTGGGGCGCGGGCGGGATCTTGCCCTTGACGTCGAAAAAGGTGTACGACAGGGTGATGGTCGTGACGTCCTTGGGCAGCTTGGGATCCACGTAGAACGTCACCGGCCAGACCTTGCGCTCGCCAGGCGCCAGCGTGTACTCGTTGAAGCAGAAGCACTCCAGCTTGTTGAAGTAGGCCGTGGCCACCTTGGGCGCATAGCTGGGGAAAGCCTGCGCAGCCATGGTGCGGTTCTGCACGTTCTCAAACTCGTACATCACCGTGGCCAACTCGCCCGGGTGCACTTCCAGCGAACGCTGCGCCGGCTTGAACTGCCAGGGCCCGCGCGCATTGGCGTCGAACTCGATGGTGACGGTGCGGCTGGTGTCCACCTGGGTGTTCTTGGGCAACGGCGCCCTGGCCACGCCGCTGCCCTCGGTCAGCGACAGCACGTTGACGCCCAGCGCCTCGCAGATGTGCTTGTAGATGGGCACCAGTGCATAACCGAAGCCGAACATGGCCACCGTGATGACCACCAGCTTGGCCACCATGCGGCCATTGTCCGAGCGCGGCCCCATACCCATCCTTCAGCGCAGCAGCACGAAGCGCGCCACGAACCCCAGCCCGAACACCAGCGCCACGGTGGCGAGGATCAAGGCCAGGCGCAGGTTGGCGCGGCGTTGCTGTTCGGTCAAGGCCATGACGTCAGCCGATCACGCGGGTGGCGGTGGCGTCGAGCTTGGGCGGGGTCTCGAAGGTGTGATGAGGGGCCGGCGACGGCACTTCCCACTCCAGACCTTCGGCGCCCTCCCAGGGCTTTTGCGGTGCCTTGACGCCCTCGCCGCGCATGGCCGGCAGCACGACGAAGAAGAAGAAATACACCTGTGCAAGGCCGAACGCAAAGCCGCCGACGGACGCCCACATGTTGAAGTCGGCGAACTGCATCGGGTAGTCGGCATAGCGGCGCGGCATGCCGGCCAGGCCCAGGAAGTGCATGGGGAAGAAGGTGATGTTGAACGCGATCAGCGACCACCAGAAGTGGATCTTGCCGCGCGTCTCCGAATACATCACCCCCATCCACTTGGGCGCCCAGTAGTAATAGCCGGCAAACATGGCGAACAGCGAACCGGCCACCAGCACATAGTGGAAGTGGGCCACGACGTAATAGGTATCCTGCAACTGCTGGTCGACTGGCGCCATGGACAGGATCAGACCCGTGAAGCCGCCCATCGTGAACACGAAGATGAAGCCCACGGCCCACAGCATCGGGGTCTCGAAGGTCATCGAACCCCGCCACATGGTGGCCACCCAGTTGAAGATCTTCACGCCCGTGGGCACGGCAATCAGCATGGTGGCGTACATGAAGAACAACTGGCCCGTCACCGGCATGCCGGTGGTGTACATGTGGTGGGCCCAGACGATGAACGACAGGATGGCGATGGACGCCGTGGCGTAGACCATGGAGGTGTAGCCGAACAGCCGCTTGCGCGCGAACGCCGGGATGATGGCGCTGACGATGCCGAAGGCCGGCAGGATCATGATGTACACCTCGGGGTGCCCAAAGAACCAGAAGATGTGCTGGTACATGATGGGGTCACCGCCGCCGGCGGGGTTGAAGAAGGTGGTGCCGAAGTGCCTGTCGGTCAGCGTCATGGTGATGGCGCCGGCCAGCACGGGCATGACGGCGATCAGCAGGTAGGCGGTGATCAGCCACGTCCAGGAAAACAGCGGCATCTTCATCAGCGTCATGCCCGGCGCGCGCATGTTCAGCACCGTGACGATGATGTTGATCGAACCCATGATGGAGCTGGCGCCCATGATGTGCATGGCGAAGATGCCGGCATCCATGCTGGGGCCCATCTGCAGCGTCAGCGGTGCATACAGCGTCCAGCCGGCGGCGGGTGCGCCGCCCGGCATGAAGAAGCTGGCCACCAGCATGACGGCCGCCGGAATCAGCAGCCAGAAGCTGAAGTTGTTCATCCGCGCGAAGGCCATGTCCGAGGCCCCGATCTGCAGCGGAATCATCCAGTTCGCAAAACCCACGAAGGCCGGCATGATGGCGCCGAACACCATGATGAGGCCATGCATGGTGGTGAACTGATTGAACAGCTCAGGGTTGAAGAACTGCAGGCCCGGCTGGAACAACTCGGCCCGGATGCACAGCGCCAGCACGCCACCCACCATCAACATGGTGAAGGCGAACAGCAGGTACATCGTGCCGATGTCTTTGTGGTTGGTGGCAAACACCCAGCGCCGCCAGCCACTGGGCGTGTGGTGGTCGTCGTGGGCATGGTCGCCGTGTGCCCCTGGGTGGCCGTGGTGGTCAAGTACCGCGCTCATGGTCTGCTTCCTTTGATCTGGGGCCCGTGGGTCACTTGCGCGCGGCCGTCACTTCGGCCGGCTGCACGGTTTGGTCGGAGTGGTTGCTCCAGCTGTTCTTGGTGTAGGTGGCAACCGCCGCCAGTTCCACGTCCGACAGCGCTGCCCACGACGGCATGGCGCCGTTGTTCTGGCCGTGCAGCAGCACGGCCAGCTGTTTGGTGTGGTCGGCGTCCAGCACCACGGCCGCACCGTCCAGCGGCTTGATGGGGCCGGCGCCCTTGCCGTCGGCGCGGTGGCAGACGGCGCAGTTGGCGGCATAGACCTTGTCGCCACGGGCCATCAGCTCGTCGTGCGTCCAGGTGCGGGTGGGGTCGTCGGCGGCCGCAGCGGCCTTCTTCTTCTCGGCCGCCACCCAGGCGCTGTAGTCGGTATGGCTGAGCACGCGCACATGGATGGGCATGTAGGCGTGTTCCTTGCCGCACAGCTCGGCACACTGGCCGTAGAAGTCGCCCGTCTGCTCGGCCTTGAACCAGGTGTCGCGCACGAAACCCGGAATGGCGTCCTGCTTGAGCGCAAAGGCCGGCACCATCCAGGAGTGGATCACGTCGGCCGCCGTGGTGATGATGCGCACCTTCTGGCCCACCGGCACCACCAGCGGGTTGTCCACCTTCAACAGGTAGTTGTCGCCCTGCGGGGTGCCCGCGTTCGAGAGCGCGCGCTGGGCCGGATCAAGCTGCGACAGGAAGGCAATGCCCTCACCCTCGCCCTTGAGGTAGTCGTAGCCCCATTTCCACTGGTAGCCGGTGACCTTGATGGTCAGGTCGGCATTGCTGGTGTCTTTCTGCGCCACCACGGTCTTGGTGGCGGCGAAGCCCATGGCCACCACGATGATGAAGGGCACCACCGTCCAGGCGATTTCAACGCCCACGCTTTCATGGAAGTGGGCAGATTTGTGGCCCAGCGACTTGCGGTGCTTGAGGATGGCGTAGAACATCACCCCGAACACCAGGATGAAGATCACCGTGCACACCCACATCAGCCACACGTGCAGCGAGTGCACGTCGCTGGCGATCTGGGTGACGGGCGGATGCAAATCCAGCTGATTGACCGCCGGGCCGCCGGGCAGGTCGTTCACTTTCTCTGCGAGGGCGGCCCCACTTGCCATCATGCCGCTCAGTGCCAGGGCGCCGGCGGCGGCCCATCGTGTCATCGCCTTGCTGCTGCTCATCGTTGTCTTTTGCCCCATCGCCTCGTGCGTGTGCACAACACCACACGGCCCCAAGTCACGCCAAGCGTGGCTGAGGCCGTCCGTCTCCTCGTGTGGACTTGATCCACATCAAATTAGGATTCTAGCCACGATCCCGCCCGCGTCGCAGCAGGGATTTCATGGTGGCGGCATCGATCCGGGTCTCTGCCGCCACGGCGGGCCCGCGGTCCGTCCCGCGAAAAGCGTGGCCATAAACCAACTCCCACGGCATGGCAATACGGCCATCGGCACCGCGCAATTCCGCCAGCGCCGCCAGCAACCGCTGGCGCCAGCGCGGCGTGCGCAGGCCGGCAAAGCGACCTTGCGCCGCGTTGAGGCCGCTGGCGCGCCAATCGGCCAGCAAGGCCTCGGGGCTGGCGTAGGTCAGCGTCAGCGTCTCCTGGTCCATCACCGGCCCCTCGAAGCCGGTCTCCACCAGCCGATCACCCCAGTCGTGCATGTCCGTCAAGGCCGCATGAGGCGGCCCCCAGCCATGGGCCGCATAGATTTCGCGCAGCGGCGCGAACGAGCCCGGCCCCAGCGTGGCGAACATGACAAAGCCCTGCGGCTGCAAGGCCGCGCGCCAGGCGGCCAGCAGCGTGCGCGGCTCGGCCACCCAAGGCAGGTCCAGCACCGACCAGACCAGATCGGCCTCGGCCCCCGCCGTGGCTTCGGGCGCCACGCTGGGCGTGCCGCCCAGCCAACGGCCCAGGCCGCGCTGCGGCGGCGCACCCACCTGCCGCCATTGCGCACGCGGCAGCTCGGTCAGCGCCTGTGTGCCTGGTGGCGACCATTGCAACGCCGTGCGCACCGGCACCTTGATCCAGGCCAGCCGCTCGGCCAACCGGCGCGCGGCCTCGGCATGGATCCATGGCCGCTCGCCCGCCGCCAGACGGCGGCGCTGGCGCATCAGCGCCTGGGCATCGGGGGCGTCAGGGGTATCGGACATAGGCGGCGCAGTATAGGGAGCGCTTCGGCGATCCAGGCGTGCCGTCCAATAGAGTCCGCCCACTCGCTTTTGCTCAACATCCGGTGCTGACCCTGCCTCGCCGCTGTGCCCTTTGCGCCACCTGGTGCGGCGCGGCGCTGTGCACCGACTGCACGGCCGTCTTCATGCCACCCGCCACGCCGCGCTGCCTGCGCTGCGCCACGCCCACGGGCCTGGTGCTGGATGGCTGTGGCCGCTGCCGGGTTCGTCCCTGGCCGCTGGCCGCCACCCGCGTGGGCAGCGACTACGCGTTTCCATGGGACGCGCTGGTGCGCGACCTCAAGTTCCACGCCATGCTGCACCGCGCCGAGCCGCTGGCCGGACTGCTGACGCAGCGCATTCGCGAGGCCGGCGCGGCCGACGTCGATCTGGTGACGGCCCTGCCGCTGCACGCCAGTCGCCTGCGGGCGCGCGGCTACAACCAGGCCTGGCTGATTGCCCGCCGCGTGGCGCGCGAGCTGACGCTACCTGCCGTGCCCGACCTGCTGATCCGCTGGCGCACCACCGCACCGCAGACCGATCTGGACGAAGCCCAGCGCCAGCGCAACGTGGCCGGCGCCTTCATGCCCGCACCGGCGCAGGCCGCGCGCATCCGGGGCCGGCGCGTGGCGCTGGTGGACGACGTGACCACCACCGGCGCCACCGCCTGCGCGGCGGCCCAGGCGCTGCTGGAGGCCGGTGCGGCCAGCGTGACCTTGTGGGCCGCCGTGCGCACACCGTGACAATCCACGCCATGTTTCACATTGTCCTCGTCCACCCGGAGATTCCGCCCAACACAGGCAACGTCATCCGCCTGGCGGCCAACGTCGGCTGCACGCTGCACCTCATCGAGCCGCTGGGGTTTTCGATGGACGACAAGCTGCTGCGCCGCGCGGGTCTGGACTATCACGAATACGTGGCCGTGCAACGCCACGCCGACTGGGCGGCCTTCGTGCACGACGCCCGGCCCGACCCGGCGCGCTGCTTTGCCTTCACCACCCACGCCAGCCAGCCGCTGGCCCAGGTGCACTGGCAGCCCGGTGATTGGCTGGTCTTTGGTCGGGAGACGGCCGGCTTGCCCGCCGCGCTGCGCGAGCAGTTTGCGCCCGCCCAGCGCGTGCGCCTGCCCATGCGCGCCGGTCAGCGCAGCCTCAACCTGAGCAATGCGGTGGCGGTGGCGGTGTTCGACGCCTGGCGCCAGTGCGGCTACGCGGGCGCGGCGGGGTAGATCAGCAACTGCGTGCAGCGAAACAGCACCAGTGACTTGCCCGTGTCCTGGTGGGTCACCACCGCATCCCAGACCTGGGTGGTGCGGCCCAAATGCACCGCCGTGGCCACACAGCTCAGTGCCCCTTCGCGCGCCGTACCCAGGTGATTGGACTTCAGCTCCACCGTGGTGAAGCCGCTGGCGCCCGGTGGCAAGTGCAGCATGCAGCCATAGCCACAGGCCGTGTCGGCCAGCGTCACCAGACTGCCCGCGTGCAGGTAGCCGTTGGGCGCCATCAACTCGCGCCGCACCGGCAACTCGGCGCGCACCGTCCGGTCGCCGACCTGGGTGACGACGATGCCCAGATGGCCGGGCAGGCAGGCCGCGGCGGCGGCGTTGAGGGTGTCGAGGTTCACCATGGGATCAAAACTCCGCTTTGGCATCGCGTGCCAGCAGGCCGCGCACGCAGGCACTGGCACTGAGGCGACCTTGCAGCAGCGCCAGCACGCCTTCGGCAATGGGCATGTCGACGCCCAAGGCACGGGCACGGGCCACCACCGCCGGCGCGCAGCGCACGCCCTCGGCCACATGGCCCAGGCGCTCCAGAATGTCGGCCAGCGGCAGGCCCTCGGCCAGCAACAGGCCCACGCGCCGGTTGCGCGACAAATCGCCGGTGGCCGTCAGCACCAGATCGCCCAGGCCCGTCAAGCCCATGAAGGTCTCGACCTGGCCGCCCAGGGCCACGCCCAGCCGGGCCATCTCGGCCAGGCCGCGCGTGATGAGTGCCGCACGGGCATTGGCGCCCAGCGCCAGGCCATCGGCCACGCCGGTGGCCACGGCCAGCACGTTCTTGACCGCACCGCCCACCTCGACGCCGACCAGATCGTCGGAGGTGTAGACCCGCAGCGCCTCGGCATGGAAGGCCGCCACCGCCTGCTCGGCCAGCGCGGCATCGGCGCTGGCCGCCACCAGCGCGGTGGGCAGGCCCACCGCCACTTCTTGCGCAAAACTGGGGCCCGACAGCGCCCCCACCACGGCCTGCGGGGCCACGGCGGCGGCAATCTCGTGGGGCATCTGACCACTGGTTGCCTCCAGCCCCTTGCACAACCACAGGGCCTGCGCGCCCGCCGGCAGCCGGGCCAGCGTCTCGCGCAGGCCGGCCACCGGGGTGGCGATGACCCACAGGGCCTCTGGCGGCAACGCGCCCCAATCCGCCGTCAGGTGCAGCGCATCGGGCAGCGTCGCATCGGGCAGATAGGGGTTGCGGCGCGTGGCCTGCATGGCCGCCACCTGCTGGGCATTGCGCGCCCACAGCCACACGTCATGTCGCCGTGCGGCGGCCACCGCCATCGCGGTGCCCCAGGCGCCGGCGCCGACGATGGCGATGTGCATCTCAGTTCAGCGTGGGTGCCGCAGCGCCGTCACCGCCCGCCGCCTGCTGCTGCGCGGCCTGCTGGGCCTCGTACATGGCCTGGAAATTGACCTCGGCCAGCAAGATGGGCGGAAAGCCCGCGCGGGTGCAGATGTCCGAGACCATGGCGCGCAGATACGGGTAAATCATCTGCGGGCAGACCACGCCCAAAATGCCTTGCACCTGCTCGGCCGGGAAGTGGCGGATCTCGAAAATGCCGGCCTGCTTGGCCTCGATCAGAAACACCGTGCGCTCGCCAATCTTGGTGGTGACGGTGGCGGTGACAGTGGCCTCGTAGACCCCGTCGGCCAGCGATTCGGCGCCCAGGCCCAGCTGGATGTCCACCTGGGGCTGCTGCTGCTCCAGCAGGATCTGCGGCGAGTTGGGTTGCTCCAGCGACATGTCCTTGAGGTACATGCGTTGCAGTTGGAACTGGGGCGTGTTTTGGTCTTGCTCGGCCATGGTGGGCGCTCTCGGTAAAAGGGGTGAAGGGGTAAACCGCTCAGTTTAGTCGGCCAGCAGCGGCACCAGGCCGCCGCGCTGGTCCAGCGCCGCCAGATCGTCGAAGCCGCCCACGTGGGTGTCGCCGATGTAGATCTGCGGCACGGTGCGCCGGCCGGTGGCCTCGATCATGCGGTCGCGCTCAGCGGGGTTCATGTCCACGCGGATTTCCTCGATCGCCTCGACGCCGCGCTGCTTGAGCAGCGCCTTGGCGCGCAGGCAATACGGGCAGACCTGGGTGGTGTACATGCGCACGGGTTTCATGGTGTCTCTCCTTGTAGCGGGTCAGGCGGTCTGGACGGGCAGGTCGGCCTGCTGCCAGGCCCCCATGCCGCCGGCCAGCACCTGCGCCTGCTCATAGCCCATTTTGCGCAACTGCGCAGCGCCCCGGCCGGCGCGCGCACCGCGTGCGCACACCACCACCAGCGGCAGCGCCTTGTTGGTGGGCAGCGCCTTGGCGCCATCCAGGCTGGCCAGCGGCACGTGCCGCGCGCCCTTGATGTGGCCTTTGGCGTATTCGTCGGCCTCGCGCACGTCGATGACGACCGCCTTCTCGCGGTTGATGAGGCGCACCGCTTCGGCCGGGCTGATGCCGCCGCCCACGCCGCCGCGCAGCTTGGGCGCGGCCAGCATGGCGCCGGAGATGAGCGCGGCGGCCACGAGCAGCCAGTTTTCGGTCAGGAATGCAAGCACGGCAGACGTCCGTTCGTAAAAGGGGGCGGATTATAAAATTCGCGGTTTGCCACGACGAAACCCTTGCCATGTACCAACTCGTGCTGATCCGCCACGGTGAGTCCACCTGGAACCTGGAGAACCGCTTCACCGGCTGGACGGATGTGCCGCTGACCGCCACCGGCGTGGCCCAGGCGCAGGAAGCCGGCCGCCTGCTCAAGGCCGAGGGCTTCGACTTCGACGTGGCCTACACCTCGGTGCTGCGCCGCGCCATCTGGACGCTGTGGCACTGCCTGGACGGCATGGAGCGCACCTGGCTGCCGGTGGTCAAGGACTGGCGCCTCAACGAGCGCCACTACGGTGCGCTGCAAGGCCTCAACAAGGCCGACATGGCCAGGCAGTACGGCGACGAGCAGGTGCTGATCTGGCGCCGCAGCTACGACACCCCGCCGCCCGTGCTGGACGCGGCCGACCCGCGCGGCCAGCGCCAGGACATCCGCTACGCGCGCCTCGCCCCCGAGCAGGTGCCGCTGACCGAATGCCTCAAAGACACCGTGGCCCGCGTCCTGCCTTGCTGGGACGACGTGCTGGCCCCCGCCATCCGCTCGGGCCAGCGCATCGTCGTGGCCGCGCACGGCAACTCCATCCGCGCCCTGGTCAAGATGCTGGACGGCATCAGCGACGCCGACATCGTCGGCGTCAACATCCCCAACGGCATCCCGCTGGTCTACGAGCTGGACGCCGCGCTCAAGCCCATCACCAAGCGCTACCTGGGCGACGCCGAGGCCGTCGCCAAGGCGGCTGCGGCGGTGGCCAGTCAGGGCAAGGCCTGATTCAGCCCCGCCTGCATCTGCTCGCGCAGCTGGGTGGCCAGCGCGCGGCGTGAGTAGCCGTTGGGCGTGACGGCGGGCAGCCAGTCCACCGCCACCCCCAGGCCCGGGGTGCGGGCCATGCGGCCGAAGCTGCCCACCAGCGTCATGCCGTCCACATACCGCGCCGCCTTGGCAAAGGCCTGGCCCGGCTGGGTGTAGCGCAGCAGCACCGGCTGCACCGGCACGCCGGCCGCGATGGCGGCCTCCAGCAAGTTGGCGTGGAACGGCTTGAGCTCAGGCCCGTGCCCCGTCGTGCCCTCGGGGAAGAAGGCCACCGCATCGCCGCCGGTCAGCGCCTGGGCGACGGTCTGGACCACACGCAGCACGTCGCGCTGGTTGTCGCGGCGCACGAAGAGGCCGCCGCTTTGCGCCGCCAGCCAGCCGATCAGCGGCCAGCCGCGCACCTCCGATTTGGCGACGAAGCGCAACCGCCCGTTGGCCGCATGCAGCGTGGCCGGATCCAGCCACGAGACGTGGTTGGAGACCACCAGCACCGGCCCTTGCTGCGGCTCGCCCTGCACCCTCGGCTGCACGCCCAGGGCCGTGAGCAATCCCTGTGACCAGCGCTCCACGGCCGCGTGCCGCTGCACCGGGGTGTGGGTGGGAAAGCGCGAGGCCACGGCACAGCCGCGCACCAGATGCGTGCCCACGCCAACCCAACGCAATGTGGTTCGCACGTCAGAACCCCTCGATCGATTTGGCCATCATGCCTCGTAGGCCAGCGTGCCCGCCACCCAGGTGGCGCGCACGCGCCCGGGCAGCGCCATGCCGGTGATGTCGAAGGCAAACGGCGAGGCCGTGCCCTGGCTTCTGAGCGCGCCGGGGGTCAGTGCCCAGGTCGGCGTGGGGTCGAAGACGCAGACGTCGGCCACGCCGCCCTCCACCAGGCGGCCCACGCTGGCAGCCAGGCCGCCCAGCGACTCGCCCAGCACGGCCGCCGGCCCGCTGGTGACGGCGCGCAGTGTCTGCGGCAGCGCCAGGCCCGTGTCCTGGCCCCACTTGAGCGCCAGGCTGAGCAGCAGTTCCAGCCCGGTGGCACCGGGCTCGGCCTCGCCGAACGGCACGTCTTTGGCGTGGCGGCTGATGGGCGTGTGGTCGGAAACCAGCGCGTCCAGCGTGCCGTCGGCCAGGCCCGCCCGCAGCGCGTCGCGATCGGCCTGCTGGCGCAGTGGCGGCGTCAGCCGCAGTGCGGCGTTGAAAAAGCCGATGTCCACGTCGGTCAGGTGCAGCGAGTGGATGCTGACGTCGGCCGTGATGGGCAGGCCCTCGGCCTTGGCGGCGCGCACCAGCGCCACGCCGGCCGCGCTGGACAGCCGGGCCAGGTGCAACCGCACGCCGGTGGCGCGGGCCAGCTCGATCAAGGTGTGCAGCGCAATCGTCTCGGCCACCACCGGCACACCGGTCAGGCCCAGCCGCGTGGCCAGCGCGCCGCTGGCGGCCATGCCGGTGCCCAGAAAGGCATCCTGCGGCCGCAGCCAGACGGTGTAGCCAAAACCGGCGGCGTATTGAAACGCCCGCAGCAGCAGGTTGGTGTCGGCCAGCGCCACCTCGGCCTGCGAGAAGCCCACGCAGCCGCTCTCGCGCAGCTCGGCCATCTCGGTCAGCGCCTGGCCTTGCAGGCCACGGGTCAGCGCGCCCAGCGGAAACAGCCGCGCCCGCGACAGGCGCCGGGCGCGGAACTTGAGCATGTCCACCAGGCCCGGCTCGTCCAGCACCGGGTCGGTGTCGGGCGGGCAGACCAGGCTGGTGACGCCGCCTGCGGCCGCCGCGCCCAGTTCGCTCTCCAGCAGGCCTTTGTGCTCGCCGCCGGGCTCGCCCAGGCGCGCGCACAAGTCCACGAGGCCCGGCATGACGATGCAGCCACTGGCATCGACCACGCGGTCGGCGCTGGCGTCGCCCAGCGCGCCGATGCGGACGATGCGCTCGCCCTGCAGCAACAAGTCGGCCCGCTCATCACGGCCCGAGGCCGGGTCGATGACGCGGCCATGGCGAATCAGTACCGTGGAGGCGCTCATGCTTCGTTCCCCGCCAGGATGGACATCACCGCCATGCGCACGGCGATGCCGAAGGTGACCTGCGGCAGGATGACGCTGGTGGTGCCATCGGCCACGTCGGAGGCGATCTCGACGCCGCGGTTGATGGGGCCGGGGTGCATGACGATGGCGTCGGGCCTGGCCAGCGCCAGCCGCTCGCGCGTCAGTCCCCAGTGTTTGTAGTACTCGCCCGCGCTGGGCAGCAGGGCGCCGCTCATGCGCTCGTTTTGCAGCCGCAGCGTGATGACCACGTCCACGTCCCGCAGCCCCTCTTCCAGCGTGTGGCAGACGCGCACGCCCATGCCGGCCAGGTCGCCCGGCACCAGGGTGCGCGGGCCCACGGCGCGGATGTCGGGCACGCCCAGCGTGGTCAGCGCATGGATGTCGGAGCGCGCCACCCGCGAGTGCACGATGTCGCCCACGATGGCCACCGACAGGCGCGTGAAATCGCCCTTGTAGTGGCGGATGGTGTACATGTCCAGCAGGCCTTGCGTGGGGTGGGCATGGCGGCCGTCGCCGGCGTTGACCACGTGCACATGCGGCGCGGTGTGCTGGGCAATCAGGTAGGGCGCACCGGACTCGCTGTGCCGCACGACGAACATGTCGGCGTGCATGGCCGAGAGGTTGGCCAGCGTGTCCAGCAGGCTCTCGCCCTTGGCCGTGGACGAGCGGGCGATGTCGAGGTTGATGACGTCGGCCGACAGGCGCTTGGCGGCAATCTCGAACGTGGTGCGCGTGCGGGTGGAGTTCTCGAAAAAGAGGTTGAAGACGCTTTTGCCGCGCAGCAGCGGCACCTTCTTGACGTCGCGGTCGCTGACCGAGACGAAGGAACTGGCGGTGTCCAGGATGTGCGTCAGCACCGGCTGCGGCAGCCCTTCGATGGACAGCAGGTGGATCAGCTCGCCATGGGCATTGAGTTGGGGGTTGCGCACGCTCTCTAGCCTCCCTGCTGCTGCGTGAACACGAGGTGGCCATCGTCGGCGCGCGACAGCACCAGCCGCTGGTCGGCCGGCACCGCCAGCGTGGCGGCGGCAAAGGTGGCGGCAAACGGCAGCTCGCGCCCGCCTCGGTCGGCCAGCACCGCCAGGCGCACCGAGGCCGGGCGGCCGAAGTCGTACAGCTCGTTGAGCGCCGCGCGCACGGTGCGGCCGGTGTGCAGCACGTCGTCCACCAGCACCAGGTGCGCACCCTCGATGGCGAATGGCAGCCGCGTGGTGGTGCTGGTGGGCACCAGACCGCGTGCGGCAAAGTCGTCGCGGTGCAGCGTGCTGGACAGCACGCCACAAGGGCCGTCCAGGCCCAGGTCGGCCTGCAGGCGCTCGGCCAGCCAGGCGCCGCCCGAGACGATGCCCACCAGCAGCGCGCCGTCCTGCGCCCAGGGCGCCACGGCGTCCCGCAAGCGGGCATACAGCGCTTGCGCGTCCAGATCGGTCATGGTTGTTGCTCGTTGAAGTATTGCGAAAGCATCAGCGCCGCCGCCGCCGCGTCCAGGTCGCGCGCGCCCAGGGCCGCCGCCTCGGTGGTGGTGTAGCGCTCGTCCACCTCGTGCACCGGCAGCCCGAAGCGGCCGTGCAACTGGCGCGCAAAGCGCTGGGCGCGGGCGGTGTTCTCGTGCGGCGCCCCATCGGGGTGGCGGGGCACGCCCACCACCAGCGCGTCGGGTTGCCACTCGGCCAGCAATGCGGCGATGGCGGCAAAGCGGGCATCGCCCTCGCTGGTCAGCGTGCGCAGCGGCTGGCCCTCACGCGTCAGCGTGTTGCCCACCGCCACGCCCACGCGGCGCAGGCTGAAGTCAAAGGCCAGCAGCGTGGCACTAGGCATGGCCAGCGTCTTTCGACAGCATGCGGGCATCGACCCCGAGCAGATTCAGCGCGCCCTGGTAGCGCGCCTCGGGCGGCAGGTCGAAGATCACCGCCGGCTCGGCCGTCACGGTGAGCCAGCCGTTGTGGCCGATCTCGCGCTCCAACTGACCGGCCGACCAGCCGCAATAGCCCAGCGTCACCAGCACGCGGCGCGGCCCCTGGCCAGCGGCCATGGCTTCAAGCACGTCTTTGCTGGTGGTCATGGCCAGGCCGCCGGGCACGTTGAGCGTGGACATGAAGGTGTCGTCGCGCGGCTCGTGCAGCACAAAGCCACGCTCGGTCTGCACGGGGCCGCCGAAATAGACGGGCTGGGCCGCCAGCGCAGGCTCGTCCAGCGGCAGATCGACCTTCTCGAACAGATTGGCCAGATTGATGTCGATGGGCTTGTTGACCACCAGCCCCAGCGCGCCTTGCGGTGTGTGCTCGCAGACGTAGACCACGGTGCCCGCAAACTGGTCGTCGGCCATGCCCGGCATGGCGATGAGAAACTGGTTGGTGAAATCAGTGGGGGCTGCGCCTGCGGACATGGCGGCATTTTAGGGCCCACCCCCTGGCACAAACATGGGTCGGCGCCACGCGTGACGCCAGTGGCGGGCCATGGAGAAGGCACATGCTGGATAGGGCTTTGGTCTGGGTGCGCCGCGATCTGCGGGCCGACGACCACGCCGCGCTGCACGCGGCCTGCCGCAGCGCACGGGCGGTGCACGTGGCCTTCGTCTACGACACCGCCATCCTCGCCGCGCTGCCCCCTGCCGACCGCCGCGTGGCCTTCATTCACCAGGCCCTGGCCGATCTGGACGGCCAGCTGCGGGCCCTGGGCGAGGCGCATGGCCACGCGGGCGTGGGCCTGCTGGCGCTGCATGGCCGGGCCGTGGACGAGATCCCGCGCCTGGCGGCTGGCGTGGGGGCGCAAGCCGTGTTCGCCAGCCACGACGACGAGCCCCAGGCCCTGGCCCGCGACGCCGCCGTGCGCGGCCATCTGGCCAACGCCGGCGTGGCCTTGCACACCGTCAAAGACCACCTGGTCTTCGAGCGCGCCGAGCTGCTGACCGCCAGCGGGCTGCCCTACACCACGTTCACGCCATACAAGAGCGCCTGGCTGCGCAAGCTGGACGCGACCGCGCTGCGCGAGTGGCCGGTGGCGGCGCTGGCCGCAGCCCTGGCGCCCTGGCCCGCGCCGTATGCGGCGCGCCCACTGCCCACGCTGGCCGACCTCGGCTTTGCGCCCGCCGCCGGCGCGCTGCACCACCTGCCCACGGGCAGCGCCGGCGGGCGGGCGCTGTGGCAGGACTTTCTGACCCGCATCGACGACTACGCCGGTGCCCGCGACTACCCAGCCGTCAAAGGCCCCAGCTACCTGGGCCCGCATCTGCGCTTTGGCACGCTGTCCGTGCGCGCGCTGGTGCGCACGGCGTGGCAGCGGATGCAGGGCGGCTCGCACGGCGCCGAGGTGTGGCTGTCGGAGCTGATCTGGCGCGAGTTCTTCCACCAGATCCTGGCGCACCACCCCCATGTGGTGGGTCATGCCTTCAAGCGCGAATTCGACGCCGTGCCCTGGTTGCGCGGCGCGGCGGCCGAAGGCCGGCTGGCGGCCTGGCGCGAGGGCCGCACCGGCTATCCGCTGGTGGACGCGGCGCAGCGCCAACTGGTGCAAAGCGGCTATATGCACAACCGGCTGCGCATGGTCAGCGCCAGCTTTCTGACCAAGCACCTGGGCGTGGACTGGCGGCTGGGTGAAGCCTTCTTTGCGCTGCACCTGAACGACTTCGACCTGGCCAGCAACAACGGCGGCTGGCAGTGGGCGGCGGGCACCGGCTGCGACGCCCAGCCCTGGTTCCGCATCTTCAACCCGGTGCTGCAAAGCCGCCGTTGGGACGCGGCCGGCAAGTTCATCCGCCGCTATGTGCCCGAACTGGCGGCCTTGCCAGACGACGCCATCCACACCCCGTGGGAGGCCGACGTGCCGCCAGCCACCTACCCCGCGCCCATCATCGAACTGGCCGCCGCGCGGCGCGATGCGCTGGCGCGCTACGGCACCGTACGCGACTGACGCTCAGTCCTCGGCGTCGTCGTCCCCAGCCCCTCGACCCTTGCCCCCTTTTTTGCCCCAGGGTGCGGGCGGCAGGGCACCCTGAACCCAGCCCAGTCGCACGAAGAAGGCATGCAGGACCTCGCGCACCTTCTCGGCCTCGGCCGGCGCCATGCGCGGCAGCGGAAAGCCGTGGCCGTGGCCGGGGTAGCCCACCAGCGTCACGTCGGCCTTGGGCGCGGCGGCCTTGGCGGCAGCATAGAAGGCCTGGGCGCTGGCATAGGGCGCCGCGTTGTCGGCCTCGCCGTGCAGCATCAGCGTGGGCGGCAGGTTGTCGGCGTTGACCAGGAAGCGGGGCGTGATCTGCCGCAATTGGGCCTCGGGAATGCCGCGCGCGCGCTGCTGCCCCTCGCCGGTGTAGGCCGAGCTCAGCAGCACCAGCGCCTGTGGCCGGGGCGAGACGGCCAGGTCGTCGCTGCTGGCGTCGTAACCGGGCGCCCTGAGCGGCATCAGCGCCGTCATCATGGCCAGATGGCCGCCAGCCGACGGGCCGCCGGCCGCGATGCGGTTGGGATCGATGCCCAGATCTTTGGCGTGAGCGCGGGCATAGCGCATGGCCGAGCGGGCGTCCTCGATGCCCTCTTGCGGTATGCGCAGCCGCTCGTTGCCCGGCAGCAACCGGTACTCGACCGGAATGGCCACCATGCCCTGGCTGGCGAACTCTTTGGCCAGGAAGTCGATGCGCCCGGCCGATCCCGAACGCCAGGCACCGCCGTGAAACAGCAGGATGGCCGGTCGAGGCCCTGCGAACGTGGGCTTGGGCCGCCGGATGAACAGCCGCAGATCGTGCCCGCCGACCGTCTTGTAGACCACCGATTTGGGGGCATTGCCCCCCCGAAAACCCGCGTCCTCGGGCGGCTCGGCCGGCGTGGGCGCACCCGTGGCACTCAAGGCCGTGACCATGGCAGCCGGGGTGGCCACCTTGGTGACCGCCCGCCGCACGGCGCGCGGGTTGAGCAATTGCTTGAGCAGTTTCTTGAGTCGCATCATGGGGTTGGTGTCGCAGCAGCCTCAGGATCGGGCTGCGTATTCTTTCACCAACGCCAGCAATTCGCTTTCCTGATACGGCTTGCCCAGGTAGGCCGAAGCGCCCAGGGCCATGGCCTGCTCGCGATGTCGCTCGGCGATGCGCGAGGTGATCATCACCACCGGCAACCCGGCCGTGGCTGCGTCGGCGCGCAGCGTGCGCAGCAACTCGAAGCCGTCCATGCGCGGCATCTCGATGTCGCTGAGCACCGCCACCGGGGGCTGGCCCTGGGCGGTCAGCGCGGCCAGTTGAGCCAGCGCGTCCTCGCCATCACGCGCCAGCACGGCGCGCCAGCCCTCGCGCTCCAGCAGCCGCTGGGTGACGCGGCGCACGGTCAGTGAATCGTCCACCACCAGCACCACCGGCGCAGGGCTGCGGTCACCATCGTCTGCAGCGCCGGGTGCCCGCTCGCCGGCCGCCGCAGCACGGTGGGCGGCCTCGCCGTAAAGCCCGGCCAGCGCCAGCGGGTGGTAGATGGGTACGGCCCGGCCATCGGGCCGCAGGTAAACCCCCGACAGTGCCGGCAGGCGCGCCAATTGGGGGCCCAGATTCTTGACCACCACCTCTTCGCGCGGCAGTGCCGCGTCCACCTGCAACGCCACCCGCTGGTCGGCGCTGCGCACCACCAGCACGGTGGTCTGGGCCCCTTCGCCCGGCAGCGGCGGCGGCGCGTCGCCCAACAAGGTGGCCAGCGGCCACAGCGGCAGCAGCGTGCCATCCACGGCCAATTGGTGATCGCGGCGAGTGGCCTCGTACAGGACTGCGGGCACCTGCACCACCTGCTCGATCAGCATGGCAGGCAAGGCCAGCTGCCAGCGGCCACTGCGCACCGGCACGACCTGGGTGATGGCGGTGGACAGCGGCAGCACCAGTTGCAGCCGCGTGCCCTGCCCGCCCGTGCTGGTCACGTCCACGCGCCCGCCCAGGGCAGCCACCTCGGTGCGCACCACGTCCATGCCCACCCCGCGCCCGGCCAGTTCACTGACCTCGCTGACGGTGGAGAAGCCCGGCCGGAAGATGAGCTGCGTCAACTCGGCCTCGGTGGGTCGCGCGTCGCCGGCCAGCCAGCCATTCTGGCGGGCGCGCTCGGCGATGCGGGCCAAATCCAGGCCGCCGCCGTCGTCCTGCACCTCGATCAGCACCTCGTTGCCGCTGGGCCGCAGCCGCACCTCGATGGTGCCCACCGGGTCCTTGTGCAGCGACTCGCGCAGCGCCGAGCGCTCGATGCCATGCACCACCGCGTTGCGCAGCAGGTGTTCGAACGCCGGCGCCATGCGGTCCAGCACACCGCGGTCGATCTCCACGTGACCGCCTTCCAGGTGCAGCCGCACCTGTTTGCCACTCTCTTTGGCGGCCTGGCGCACCACCCGGTAGAGGCGCTCGGACAGGGTGTCGAACTCCAGCATCCGCGCGCGCAGCAAGTCGTCCTGCAGGCCGCGCGTCAGGCGCCCCTGCTGCACGAGCTGGTCTTCGCTGGCCAGAATGGCCTCACGCAGGCCGCGCTGCACGGTGCCCACGTCCTCGACCGATTCCACCAGCATGCGGGTCAGCTCCTGGGCCCGCGTGAAACGATCCATCTCCAGCGGGTCGAACCCTTCGTCATGCGAGCCGGGCGCTGCCGGTGTGCGCGAAATCATCTGGGCTTCGAGCTGAATGTCCAACTCCCGCAACTGGCCGCGCAGCCGTTCCAGGTTGCCGCTGAGTTCGGCCACGCCTTCACGCATCCGCGTCAGTTCGGCCTCCAGGTGGGTGCGCGCCACGCCCACCTCACCGGCCTGCGCCACCATGCGATCCAGCAGCCGGGCGTGTACGCGCACGCCGCGGCGTGGGGTCTGGGCCGCCTCGGTGGCACCCGGCGCGGTGGTGCCATCGCCGGCCTGCAGCCGCTCGAAGGCTTCGGCCAGCCTGTCCACCCCTTGCTGCAGCGGCGCCAGGCGGGCGGGCTCGTCGCGCCGCAGCCCTTGCTCCACCACCGACTCCAGCCGATGCGCCCATTCGCCCAGGGCCATGGCACCGGCCAGTCGGGCGCCGCCCTTGAAGGTGTGCAAGGCCCGCAACATGGCGTGCGCCGGCTCGGTGGCACTGGGTTGGTCTTCCCATTGGCGCAGGTGGTGCGCCATGGTGGTCAGCAGATCCTGGGCTTCGGGCACGAACACGGGCCACAGGGTGGCATCCAGCGCGTCTTGCGCCATCAGGGGTTCGGCCAGCGCATCCAGCGGGCTGCGCTCCAGATCGTCCTCGGCCGGCAGCGGTGTGGGCGCGGCAGCCGTCGGCACCGCCGCCGCACGCAGCGGCACCACCTTGGGCGGCGGCGGCTGGGCCACCCAGGCCGCCATGCGGGCGGCCAGCTCGGGCGGCACGGGGTGCACGAAACCGGCGGCAAACTGATGCAGCAGGCGGCGCTGGGCTTCGGCCACCTCGGGCAGCAACGCCGCTGCCTGCGGGGTGGTGCCGGCGGCCACGGCGACCAGCGCCTTCTCCAGCCAGCGCGCTGCCTCGGCCAGCGGAGCAAAGCCCACCGTGGCCGCTTCGCCGCCCAGCGTGTGGGCCAGCCGCTCGGCCTCGCCGTCCACGGGCTGTGTGGGCTGCATCACCCATTCGGCCAGCACGGTGCCCAGCCGGCGCGATTGCTCATCCGCCTCGTTGAGGAAGATGTTGAACAGTTTGATGGGGATGCGCAGGTCACCCACATGCCGCATCGGTTCGGCACCACGGCCCATCAGTTCGGGCTCGGGTTCGGGCAGGGGTTCAGGCTCAGGAACAGGTGCCGGGACGGCATCCTCCAGAAGCTCGGGTTCGGGCTCCAGCACCGGCTCGGGTGCGGTCTCCGGTGCGGCTTCAGGTGCCGGCGCCGCAGGAGGAGGGGTCAGCAGCGTGTCGAAATCCAGCTCGAAGTCCACGCCGCCCGTGTCCAGATCGGCGGGCGGTGGCGCGGACAAGGCCTCGTCGGCCGGGGCGGCCACAGAACGCCCGCCAGAGAGGCTGACGGCCTGGGTGGCGGCCCAGTCGATGACGGTGGTCGGCTGGAGATTCAGATCCAGGGTCAGGTCCAGCGCGCCATCGGATTCGGCGGCCGGCGTCGGCGCCAGCACCTGCTGGGCCTGGGCCAGGAGGTTGGCCAGCGCCGCATCGGTGGCGGTGGTGCCGGGGCGCTCAATGGCTTTGGCAAACGCCACCAGCGCGTCTTCGGCCAGGGCCAGCAGCGCGGGTTCGGCCTGCACCGGCTCGGCCTCCAGGCGCACGTTGCAGACGGCCTCGCACGCCCAGGCGGCGTCGCTGATGGTCTGCATGCCCACCATGGCCGAGCTGCCTTTGAGGGTGTGGAAGGCACGGCGCATCTCGCCCAGCGCCACGGCGTCGCTGGGCCGGGTGCGCAGCCGCACCAGCGCGGTCTGGCCTTCGGCGAGCACGCCGCGGGCTTCTTCGAAAAACACCTGACGCAGTTCGGCGTCCGCATCGACCACTGCCGGCGGCTCCGGTACAGGAGATGGCGCCTGTTGTGCAGCCAGGCGGGCCGCTGCCGGCACATGGCCCATCAGTGCCGAAATGCGGCCACTGACGGCGTCGAAGCGGAACAGCTTCTTCGCCACCGCCGGCTGAACCGCCAGCAGGTCGATGAGCAACGACAGCGCGCTGACGTTGTGGGCCATGCGGGCGTCGGCATCGGCGTCGGTGGCGCCGCGAATGGCGTCGTCCACGTCGTCGCGCATGCGCAGCACGGCCTGGGCAGCCTGGCCCATGTCGAGCACGGTGAACACGCCGCGCATGGCGGCCAGGCGGGCCGGCACGTCAGCCAGCGGGCTGCGGTCGGCGGGCTGGCGGCTGACGCGGTCGAGCCGCTGCTCCACCTCGGCCAGGTGAGCACGCAACTCCTGGGTGACGCTGCCCATGGTCTGGCGCTCGGAGGCGTCGCGGTAGAGCTGCTCCATCCAGGGCTCGATGGGGCCCGGCGTCTCGCCCCCGGCGGCAACGGTCAGCCGCGCGGCGAGGGTGGCGAACTGAGCCGCGCGGCCGCGCTGGTCGAAGCTCATGTCCTCGAGCGCCGCCTCGACGCACAGCAACGTGGTGGCCACCTCCATGGCCAGCTCGGGGCTGGGGCGCTCGCCATGCACGGTGACGGCGGCGTCCATGGCCGCCGCCAGGGCATCTCCCTGTGGCAGCAACTGGCGCGCCGACTCGCTCCAGCCAGCCAGGTGTTCGGCCAGCAAGCCGTTGGCACCCACATCGCCACCGGTGACGGCAGCCCAGGTGTCGTGCAGCGCGCGCGCGCGCCGCCGGGCCTGCGGAATCCAGGACGGATCGATCCGGCCCAGCGCGGGCAGTCGCTCCGGGTCGGTGATCACAGCCGGCAGTCCGCCCAGGCTCAGGGTCTGAGTCAGGATGGGCGCCGGGCCGCCGTCCGGCCGGGCGGTGGCACAGAAGAATTGCAGGTCGCGCAGCAACAGCGCGGAGGGGTCGGCGCTGGCGCTGCCGCGCAACCGCGCCAGCAGGCGTGAGCCGATGCGGCGGCTGTGCTCGTCGGGGACGATGCGGCCCGCGGCCTGGCCGTCGAAGAAGGCCGCCGCCCATTGCCACAGCACCCGGGCATCGTCGCGCGCGCCTGCGGCCAGGCCGAGGCACAGCGCGGTCAGCTTGCGCAGCGCCGCCGCATCGCCGCGCAGGCCGGCCAGCAACTCGCGCTCCATCACGGTGCGCGCCGCCGAGCCTTCATGCAGCGGCGGCGCCTCCACCAACGGCAGCGCGGCGGCAGGCGGCAGTGCGGCCAGATCGGCCGGATGGCTGCGCGGGTTGGCGGCCAGTTGGGTCAGTGCCTGGTAGCTGGGCCACAACGCCAGTTCGCCCACGGGCTGGTGGGCCAGCAGGCGGCGCAGATAGTCCTGATGCGAGAACAGCGCGCGCGCCACGGTGTCCAGCGCCTCGGCCGTCAGCGCCGCCGGGTATTGCAGCAGGTGGCGCAGCGCGGCCTCGGTGGCCTCGGCGTGGCGGGCCGGTGCGACGAGGTCGAGCACGATGAGCGCCCCGCCCACCTGGTGAGTCAGCCCGGCCGCATGGGCCAGCGCGGTCAGCGCGGTGCCGCTCAGCGCCTGACCGGGGTGGTCGATGCGTTCGCGCTGGGCACGCAGCAGCGAGCGGTGGGCTTGCTCCAGGGCATGCTGCAACTCGTCGTGCACCCAGGCCAGGGTGCTGATGTCGCGCTGCGCGGTGGGGGTATCGCTCGCCGTCATGGGATCAGGATATCTTGAAGCGGTCGACGGACTGGCGCAGTTCCTGCGCCATGCGCGCCAGCTCGTGAACGGTGCTCGCGGTCGAGCGGGTGCCGTCACTGGTTTGCTCAGTGACGGCGAAGATGTGCTGGATGTGGGTGGCCACCACGTTGGCCGAATCGGCCTCGCGCCGGGTGTCGGCCTCGATCTGCGCGATCAGCACCGAGAGCTCGCGCGTGACGCGGCCGATGTCGGCCAGCGCGCTGCCGGCCGCATCGGCCAAGCGGGCGCTTTGCACCACGCCTTGCGTGGACTGCTCCATGGCCGCCATGGCACCCAGGGTGTCGCCCTGGATGGTCTTGACCAGCGCCGCAATGGCGCGGGTGGCGTCGGCCGAGCGCTCGGCCAGCCGCTGCACTTCTTCGGCCACGGGCGAGAACCCGCGCCCGGCCTCGCCGGCCGAGGCGGCCTGAATGGCGGCGTTGAGCGCCAGCACATTGGTCTGCTCGGTGATGCCGGAAATCAGCTCGGTGATCTCGCCGATCTCCTGCGACGATTCGCCCAGGCGTTTGAGGCGCTTGGCGGTGTCTTGAATCTGCTCGCGCAGCCGGTTCATGCCGGCGATGGTGGCGCCGACCGCGCCCCGGCCGGTGTCGGCGGCGGCCAGCGATTGCTGGGCCACGGCGGCCATGGCCTGGGCCTGGCCCGACGCCTCGTTGATGCGCCCGGCCATCCCGAGCACGGACTGGCCGGTGTCCTGGATCTCGCGCAGTTGCTCGCCCGATGCGGCCAGCAATTCGGTGGACGTGGCCTCGACCTGCTGCGTGGTGTCCATCACCCGGGCGGCCACCTGCTGCACCTGCACCAGCAAGGTGCGCAATTCATCGACGGTGTAGTTGATGGTGTCGGCAATGGCGCCGGTGATGTCTTCGGTGACGGTGGCCTGTTGCGTCAGGTCGCCGGCGGCAACGACCTGCAGCTCATTCATCAGGCGCACGATGGCGGCCTGATTGGCGTCGTTGATGCGCTGGGCCTCGCGCTCCTGGTGGCCCACCTCGTCCAGCTCGCGCAAGGCGGCGTTGGCGCGGCCGCTCTGGCGGCGCATCTGGCTGCGCCACAGCGCACCGCCGGCCAGGCCCAGCGCCAGCAAGGCCGCCAGAATCAGCGCCCAGGGCGCCAATCCCATGGCATCCCCCAGCCGCACCTGCCGCGTGGCGCCATCGACCGCACGCTGCAGCGCCACCGACTCGCCGGCCAGTTGGGTGTAGGCGACCTGCACCTGACGCAACGCCTCGATCTGGCCGATCAGCACCCGCGCCTCGGCCGAGACCGCGGCAAACGGTGCCGCCACCTCGTCCAGCCGCTCGCGTGCAGCCGCTGGCAAGGTGTTTTGCAGCGCAATGAGCTGGTCCTGGAAGGCCTGCAGGTCGGCGCCCAATGGCATGGCCGCATCGGGCTGCAGGCCGCCGCGGCTTTGCACGGCACGCACCTGGCGGGCGATGCGCTGGGCCAGCGCGCTGAGTTGGTGGGCCGCGATCTGGTGCGCCGGCTCGGCCGCCACAGCCGGCTCGGAGGCCAGCGCCTGCAGCGCATCGCTCCAGGCCGGCAGGCGCGCCGCCACGGCAGCACCCGCGCGCGCCGCGCGCTCCAGCGCCGCGCGCTGGGCCAGCACCACTTCGGCATTGCGCTGAGCCCGTGCCGCCATCGCCGGCACCGGCGCCAATGCCCCTTCCACGGCGCTGCCATCGAGCGCCATGGGCTGCAGCGGTGGCGCGTTGGTCCGCAAACGTTGGACGCCGTCTGCCAGATCGGCAAACGCACTGCTCTGTCCGGCCTGGGCCTGGTCGGCGGCCCAGACCAGCCGCTGCGCCTGGGCACCCGTCTGGCCCAACGCCACCAGGCGATCGCGCTGCAGGCCCGCACCGCCAATCGCCAACACCAGGCCGACCACCAGCGCCAGCAACGCCGCTGCGAGCGCACCCAGCGCGCGGCGCGGCAGGCGCTCAACCGTCACGGCTGCCGTCGGCGGCGGCGCCGGACGACCGGCCACCCAGGTGGCATCGGGCAGCGAATCGGGGGCCGCCTCGTCGGCCGCAGACGGCCGCGGACGGGAGGCCAGATGCTCGCCGATCTGCGACAGCATGGCGTTGACTTCGGCATCACGCGTCATGGCTGGCGCTCCTTCAACCGGCCGTCACATCGATGAACCGCAACTGCCGCGTCATCTGCGCAATGTCCACGCCCAGCCAGGTCTGGGCCGCCTCGTCGCGCCAGGCGCAGGTGGCCCATGCGGGCGGCTCGGCGGCCTCGTCGGGCTGCATGGCGCCGGGCTGGCGCATGCCCTTGAGCGCGCCCACCAGCAGCGCCGCCGGCACACCCAGGTCGGTGGGCAAGGCAACCAGCGGGCCGCAGGCAGCCTCATGCGACAAGGCCACCGCCGGCAGCCCCAGGTAGCCGGCCAGATCCACGACGGTGACCACCTGGCCCCGCAGGTTGGCCACGCCCAACAACCAGGGGCGGGTATGGGGCAGCCGCTGCACGAGGCTGGTGGTGTGGATTTCGCCGCACTGGGTCAGCGGCAACAGCAGCGACTGGCCGCCGGCTTGCACCGCCAGCCAGCCCGGCGCGGGGGGTGTCTGGCTCATCATGGATGCTCCTGCAGGGCGGCAATCTTGCTCAGCAATTCGGGCCCGTTGACGGGTTTGATCAGGTAGTCGCATGCACCCTGGCGCAGCCCCCAGATGCGGTCGGAGTCCTGGCGCTTGCTGGTGCACAGCATGACGGGAATGCCCGTCCAGCGGGGGTCGCGGGTGATCTGGCGCGTCAGCGAAAACCCGTTGGCGCCGGGCATGACCACGTCCATCAACACCAGATCGGGCTTCACTTCATCCATCAGCCGCAGCGCCTCTTCGCCACCCGAGGCGGTGCGCACCGCATACCCCGCGTCGGTCAGCAGGTCGGCCAGAAACGCCTGCTCCGTGCGCGAGTCATCGACGATGAGGATGTGGTGGACGGGCATGACCGGTTCAACTCAACAGGGCCAGTTCGGATGGAGACACATATGGTGACACATGGTGACGCATCACGGCGGCCAGCAACTGGTCTTTGGTAAATGGTTTGGTCAGGTAGGCCTCGGAGCCCACCATGCGGCCGCGGGCCTTGTCGAACACGCCGTCCTTGCTGGAGAGCATGACCACCGGCACCCGCTCGAAGCGCGGGTTGCGCTTGATGATGGCGCAGGTCTGGTAGCCATCCAGGCGCGGCATCAAGATGTCACAAAAAATCAGCTGGGGCTTGTGATCGACGATTTTGGCCAGCGCGTCGAAGCCGTCCTCGGCCAGGGTGACGATGTGGCCGGCCTGGCGCAGAAAGATCTCGGCGCTGCGACGAATGGTGTTGCTGTCGTCGATGACCATGACGCGCACCGCGTCGACCTGGGGGGTTTCGCTCACTGGGACTTCCTCGCGTCTGTCGGAGCCACCAATGGCTCCATTGCCAGTGCCGCCAACCCGCTCAGATTGCGACCATCTCAAAATCGTCCTTGCGCGCACCGCATTCCGGGCAAGTCCAGTTCATGGGCACATCCGCCCACGTCGTGCCAGGGGCAAGGCCGTGGTCGGGATCGCCTGTGGCTTCGTCATAGATCCAGCCGCAGGTCAGGCACATCCAGGTTTTCAGCTCGGTCACGGTGCATCCAAGGGCCTGTCACTACAATGAAATGATTGTAGCCAGGGGGTGTCGGCACCAGCCTGAGTGATATCGGCCGCAAAGCGCGGTTTTTCAGGGCTTTTTCGCTGCCTACCTGCGTGAGCTGCCACTTTGTGCCACGCCGACACCCGACACCCGATGACCGACTCCCTTGCCCCAGACCCGCAAGCAGACGACACCGCCGCCATGGACGGCGCGCCCGTGTGCGTGCTTGCCTTCAATGCCGCCGATGCCAGTGGGGCAGGCGGCGTGGCGGGCGACGTGGCCACCATCGCCGCCATGGGTGGCCACGCGCTGCCCATCACCTGCGCCGTTTGCGTGCGCGATACCGCCGAGGTCTTCGACCATGAGGCACTGGACGCCGATCTGGTGGATGAGCAAGCCCGCACCATCCTTGAAGACACACCGGTAGGCGGCTTCAAGGTGGGCTTTCTGGGCGACGCCGAGAACGTGACGGTGGTGGCCGAGCTGCTGTCCGACTACACCGACATCCCCGTGGTGGCCTATCTGGGCAACCTGGGCTGGATGGAAGAAGACGCGCGCCAGAGCTATCTGGACGCCTGGCGCGAGTTGATCCTGCCCGCCACCGCCGTGCTGGTGGGCAGCCACCAGACCCTGACCGACTTTTTGCTGCCCGAATGGGACAGCGAACGCCCGGCGTCACCGCGCGAGCTGGCCGTGGCCGCCGCCCAGGCCGGCACGGGCTTCGTGCTGGTGACGGGCGTGATGCTGGCCAGCCGCAAGGCCGGTGTGGGCGCCGCCGCCGGCAGCGGGCAGTTCATCGACAACGTGCTGGCCGGCCCGCAGGGCGCCATCACGGGTGAGAAGTTCGAGCATGTCGAGGCCACCTTCGTGGGCGCGGGCGACACGCTGTCGGCCGCGCTGGCCACGCTGCTGGCCGTGGGCAGCGAGTTGCAGGCCGCCGTGGGCGAGGCGCTGCAATTCCTGGATCAAAGCCTGGAGGCCGGCTTCGCGCCGGGCATGGGCCACGTGGTGCCCGACCGCTTCTTCTGGGCCATGGGCGACGAGTTGCCCGAAGGCGATGAAGGGGATTTGCCCACCGACGGCGGCCCTGAGTTCGACCCCCACCAAACACCCCCCGGAGGCTCACGCAGTGTCCACTAACGCTGGTCTGTTCGAACGCGCCCAGGCCGTCATCCCTGGGGGCGTCAATTCGCCCGTGCGCGCCTTCAAGGCCGTGGGCGGCACGCCCCGCTTCATCACCCGCGCCAAGGGCGCCTATATGTGGGACGCCGAGGGTCGGCGCTACACCGACTACATCGGCTCCTGGGGCCCGATGATTCTGGGCCACGGCCACGCGGCCGTGCTGGACGCCGTGCAAAAGGCCGTGCGCGATGGCCTGAGCTTTGGCGCCCCCACCGAGCGCGAGGTGGAATTGGCCGAGGAGGTCATCCGCCACGTGCCCAGCATCGAGCAGTTGCGACTGGTCTCCAGCGGCACCGAGGCCACGATGAGCGCCATCCGCCTGGCGCGCGGCGCCACCGGCCGCAGCCGCTTCATCAAGTTCGAGGGTTGCTACCACGGCCACGCCGACGCGCTGCTGGTCAAGGCCGGCTCGGGCCTGGCCACTTTCAACCACCCCACCTCGGCCGGCGTGCCCGCCGAAGTGGTGCAGCACACCCATGTGCTGCCGTACAACGACCTGGCCGCGCTGGAGCAGGCGTTTGCCGAGCACGGGAGTGAGCTGGCCTGCGTCATCATCGAGCCCATCGCCGGCAACATGAACTTCGTGCGCGCCGCCGTGCCCTTTGTGGCGCGGCTGCGCGAGCTGTGCAGCCGGCACGGCGCGCTGCTGATCTTTGACGAGGTGATGACCGGTTTTCGGGTGGCGCTGGGCTCGGCGCAAAGCCTCTACGCCAAGGCCATTCCCGGCTTCATGCCCGACATCTCGGTGTTTGGCAAAGTCATCGGCGGCGGCATGCCGCTGGCCGCCTTCGGCGCCAGCCGCGCCATCATGAGCCACCTGGCGCCGCTGGGCGGCGTCTACCAGGCCGGCACCTTGTCGGGCAACCCCGTGGCCACCGCCTGCGGCCTGGCCACGCTGCGCGAAATCGCCCGCCCGGGTTTTTTCAGCGAACTGGCCAAGCACACCGCGGCCCTGACCCACGGCCTGCACACCGCTGCGCAAACGGCCGGCGTGCCGCTGGCCGTGGACTTCGAGGGCGGCATGTTCGGCCTCTTCCTCGCGCCCGAGCTGCCGCAGAACTACCCGGCCGTGATGGCCACCGACGCCGCCCGCTACGCCCGCCTCTTCCACGGCATGCTGAACCGGGGCGTCTACCTGGCCCCTGCCCTGTACGAAGCCGGCTTCGTCAGCAGCGCCCACACCCTGGACGACATCTCGGCCACGGTAGACGCCGCGCGCGCCGTGTTTGCGGAGCTGGGCTGATGCTGACCACCTTCCAGGGCCAGCCGGCGCTGACCCTCACGGCGCCTGATGGGGCGCGGGCCACGGTGCTGCTGCATGGCGCCCACCTCGTCTCCTGGGTGCCGGCGGGGGGGCAGGAGCAGCTCTACCTCTCGCCCACCGCCCAGTTCGGCCCCGGGGCCAGCGTGCGCGGCGGCGTGCCCTTGATTTTTCCGCAGTTCAACGCGCGCGGCCCGCTGCCGCGCCACGGCCTGGTGCGCACACGCCCCTGGCAACCGGTGCTGGACGCCGTGCGTGGCGGGGTGGCGCTGGCCACGCTGCGCTTCGAGCCCACGCCCGAGACCGCCGCCATCTGGCCCATGCCTTTCGCCGCCGAGTTCACCCTCAGCGTGGCGGGTGGCACGTTGGAGATGGAGCTGGCTGTAGAGCACACGGGCGACGCCAACGCCGCGCCGTTCTCTTTCACTGCCGCCTTGCACACCTACCTGCGCACCAGCGATGCGCTCAAGCTGCAACTCGAAGGCCTGCAAGGCGTCTCGTTCGAGGACGCGCTCAAAGACCCGCCGGGCACCATCAGCGGCCAGCAGTGGGGTGACGTGCTGACGCTGGTCGGCGCCATCGACCGTGTCTATTACGGCGCCAACGCCCCACTGACGCTGCGCGAGCTGGGCCGCCGGCTGGGCATCGCCATGGCGGGCTTCGAGGACGTCGTGGTCTGGAACCCCGGCCCCGACGCCGTCATGGCCGACATGCCGGCCGGCGACTGGCAGCACATGCTGTGCGTCGAGGCCGCCCGCATCGGCGAGCCGGTGGAGCTGTACCCCGGCGACGAATGGGTGGGGCGGCAGGATTTGACGGCGGGGTGAGTTCTTTTCAACCGCCTTGACAGGCGCACTGCGCGGCTTGCGCGGACCGATTTCGACCATGCACATCCACATCCTCGGCATCGCCGGCACCTTCATGGGCGGCCTGGCCGCACTGGCCCGCGAGGCCGGCCACCGCGTCACCGGCTGCGACGCCGCCGTCTACCCCCCCATGAGCGATCAGCTCACGGCCCTGGGCATCGAGTTCATCGAAGGCTGGGATGCCAGCCAGATGGCGCTGGCGCCCGACGTCTACGTGGTGGGCAACGTGGTCACGCGCGGCAACCCGCTGATGGAGGCCATCCTCAATGCCGGCGCGCCCTACACCAGCGGCCCGCAGTGGCTGGCCGAGCACGTGCTGGCCGGCCGCCATGTGCTGGCCGTGGCCGGCACCCACGGCAAGACCACCACCACCGCCATGCTGGCCTGGGTGCTGGAGCAGGCAGGGTTGGAGCCAGGCTTTCTGGTCGGCGGCGTGCCACAAAACTTTGGTGTCTCGGCGCGGCGGGGTCGGCCAAATGGACCTTTTGTCATCGAGGCGGACGAGTACGACACCGCTTTTTTCGACAAGCGCAGCAAGTTCGTCCACTACCGGCCGCGCACCGCCATCCTGAACAACCTGGAGTTCGACCACGCGGACATCTTTGCCGACCTGGCCGCCATCGAAACCCAGTTCCACCACCTGGTGCGCACCGTGCCGGCCAGCGGCCGGCTGGTGGTCAACGCCCGCGAGCCGGCCTTGCAGCGCGTGCTGGAGCGTGGCTGCTGGAGCGAGGTGGTGCGCTTCGGCACCGCCGGCGAAGAGCCGGGCGGCTGGCGCGCACGCGGCGATCACGGCAGCTTCGACGTGCTGCGCGGCAGCCTGCTGGCCGGCCACGTGGACTGGGCGCTGCTGGGTGAACACAACCAGCTGAACGCGTTGGCCGCCATTGCCGCCGCCGAGCACGTGGGCGTGGATCCCGCGCGCGCTGCCACCGCGCTGGCCACCTTCCACAACGTGCGCCGCCGCCTGGAGGTGCGCGGCACAGCCGGCGGCGTCACGGTCTACGACGACTTTGCCCACCACCCCACCGCCATGCGCACCACGCTGGCCGGCCTGCGCCGCAAAGTGGGCACGGCGCGCATCCTGGCCGTGTTCGAGCCGCGCAGCAACACCATGAAGCTGGGCACCATGAAGGCGCTGCTGCCCTGGGCGCTGGAAGACGCCGACCTGGCCTTTTGCCACGCCGGTGGCCTCACCTGGGACGCCCGCGAAGCGCTGGCCCCCATGGGCGAGCGCGCCCGGGTGGCGGCCGATATCCCGACGCTGGTGACCGCTGTTGCCGCCGTCGCCCGGCCAGGCGACCACGTGCTGTGCATGAGCAACGGCGGCTTTGGCGGGGTGCATGAGAAGCTGCTGGCGGCGCTGGCGTCAGCCTGACGCAGGGCGTCGCCTGTTTACAGGACACGATCGCTCACATTCGGCCGCCGGCCCCCAACGACAAAGGGCTTAGCATCGCTGCTAAGCCCTTGTTTTTTGGTGGCGCTTCAGGGACTCGAACCCCGGACCTGCGGATTATGATTCCGTCGCTCTAACCAACTGAGCTAAAGCGCCTTAAGCCCGCCAGTGTAGCACAGGGCAATACCGCACTGGCGTGCGCGACAATCGATCGATCATGTTCAGTTTCATCAAGAAAAAGTTGGGCCTGAGCCAGGCAGAGACGCTGGCACCGGAGGCACCACTGCCGGCCACGACACCTCCTGTAGCGCCGCCGCCTGCGACGGCCTTGTCACCCACGCCAACCCCACCTGCTCCGGCGCCAGTTCCTGCTCCCGTCACCCCTCCTGAGGCACTCACCCGCGCTTCCTGGATGCAGCGCCTGCGCGCCGGCCTCGCGCGCACGGGTTCGTCCATCACCCAGGTGTTCACCGGTGCACAGATCGACGACGAGCTCTATGACGAGCTGGAGGCCGCGCTGCTGCTGGCCGACACCGGCGTCAAGGCCACCGAGCATGTGCTGACCGAGTTGCGCCAGCGCGTCAAGGCCAGCAAGGCCACCGAGGCCAGCCAGGTCAGGGCCTTGCTGGAAGACGTGCTGACGCAAACGCTGGCGCCGCTGCAGGGCAGGCTGGTGGTGGGCGCGCACGAGCCCACGGTGGTCATGGTGGTGGGCGTCAACGGCGCCGGCAAGACCACCAGCATCGGCAAGCTGACGCGCCACCTGGCCGAGGCCAATGCCCGCGTGCTGCTGGCGGCGGCCGACACCTTCCGCGCCGCCGCGCGCGAGCAACTCAGCGTCTGGGCTGACCGCAATCAGGTGGAGATCGTCAGCCAGGAGGGGGGTGACCCGGCGGCGGTGACGTTCGATGCGGTCAACGCCGGCCGGGCGCGCGGGGTCGATGTGGTCATCGCCGATACCGCCGGCCGCCTGCCCACGCAGACGCATCTGATGGACGAGCTCAAGAAGATCCGCCGCGTCATCACCAAGGCCGACGCCACCGCGCCGCACGAGGTGCTGCTGGTGGTCGATGGCAACACCGGCCAGAACGCGCTGGCCCAGGTGCAGGCCTTTGACGCCGCGCTGGGGCTGACGGGCCTGGTGGTCACCAAGCTGGACGGCACGGCCAAGGGCGGCGTGCTGGCAGCCATTGCCCTGTGGGCCACGCGCGAGCGCCAGGCGCAGCGGCCGCTGGCGGTCTATTTCATTGGCGTAGGCGAGCAGCTCGAAGACCTGCAGACCTTCGACGCCCGCGAGTTCGCGCAGGCGCTGCTGGGTTGACGCAGGTGGCCATGCTGCAACAGCGCACGCTCAAGAGTTTGACCCGCGCCGTGGGCGTGGGCCTGCACAGCGGCCAGCGGGTGGAGTTGACGCTGCGCCCGGCCGCGCCCGACACCGGCATCGTCTTTCGCCGCGTGGACTTGCCGCAGCCGGTGGAGATCCCGGTCAACGCAGGCGCCGTCAGCGACACGCGCATGGCCTCCACCATCTCGCCCGGTGGCGATCCGGGCGGGCCCCGGGTGCAGACCATAGAGCACCTGATGTCGGCCTGCGCTGGCCTGGGGCTGGACAACCTGATGGTGGACATCACGGCCGACGAGGTGCCCATCCTCGACGGCTCGGCCACCGCGTTTGTCTTCCTGCTGCAAGGTGCCGGCATCGCGCTGCAGGACGCGCCCAAGCGCTTCATCCGCGTCAAAAAGCCGGTGGAGGTGCGCCAGGGCGAAGGGGCCCAGCTGATGTGGGCGCGGCTGGAGCCGTTTCACGGCTACAAGCTGACCTTCCAGATCGACTTCAACCACCCGGCGCTGAATGCCACTGGCCAGCAGGTCACGTTCGACATGGGCTCGGGCCGCTACACCCACGAGATTGCCCGCGCCCGCACCTTCGGCTTCACCAAAGACGTGGCGGCCATGCGCGCCCGCGGCCTGACGCTGGGCGCCAACATGGACAACGCCATCGTGGTGGACGACGAGCGCGTGCTCAACGAGGGCGGGCTGCGCTACGGCGACGAATTCGCCAAACACAAGATTCTGGATGCCATTGGCGACCTCTACGTCGCCGGCCGGCCGCTGTTGGCGGCCTACACCTCGTACAAGGGCGGCCACGCGCTGAACAACCGGCTGCTGCGCACGCTGCTGGCCGATGCGGACGCATGGGAGCTGGTCACGTTTGCCGATGTGGCCGATGCGCCCGCCGGGTTTGCCCAGCTGGCGCCCGCCTGGTAGTACCCAGCCTCAGCCCATGCCGGGCGGCAGCATGCCCTTCATGCCGGCCATGCCCTTCATGCCGCCCATGCGCTTCATCATCTTCATCAGGCCGCCACCCTTCATCTGCTTCATCATGTCGCGCATCTGCGTGTACTGATTCAGCAGCCGGTTGACCTCCTGCACCTGCACGCCAGAGCCGCTGGCAATCCGGCGCTTGCGGCTGGCCTTGGTCTTGCCGTCCAGCAGCAGCGCCGGCAGGCGGCGCTCCTTGGCGGTCATGGCCCCCAGGATGCCGCTCATGCGGCGCATGTCGCGCTCGGCCTTGTCCACGTCCGGCGCGCCGGCCTTGCCGGTCATCTGCGAGGGCAGTTTGTCCATCAGGCTTTGCAGGCCGCCCATCTTCTTCATCTGGGCCAGCTGGTCCATGAAATCGTTGAGGTCGAACCCTTCACCGGCCCGCACCTTGTTGGCCAGCTTCTGCGCCGACTCCAGATCGACCGCCTGCTGCACGCCCTCGACCAGGGCCACGATGTCGCCCATGCCCAGCACGCGGCCAGCGTGGCGCTCGGCGTCGAACACCTCCAGCCCGTCGATCTTCTCGGACACGCCGGCAAACTTGATGGGCGCCCCTGCCACCTGTCGCACCGACAGCGCCGCGCCACCGCGCGCGTCGCCGTCCAGCTTGGTCAGCACGATGCCCGTCAGCGGCAGCGCCTCCTTGAACGCCTTGGCGGTGTTGACCGCGTCCTGACCCTGCATGGCGTCCACGACGAACAGCGTCTCCACCGGCTTGAGCACCGCATGCAACTCGCGGATCTCGGCCATCAAGGCCTCGTCGATGGCCAGGCGGCCGGCCGTGTCCACCAGCAGCACGTCGACGTAGTGCTTTCTGGCGTAGTCCAGCGCGGCCAGCGCAATGTCGCGTGGCTGCTGGTCGGGCCGGCTCTCGAACCATTCGGCGCCGGCCTGACGGGTGACGGTCTTCAACTGCTCGATGGCGGCCGGGCGGTAGACGTCGGCCGAGACGGTCAACACCTTCTTCTTGCGCCGCTCGATCAGGTGCTTGGCCAGCTTGGCCGTGGTGGTGGTTTTGCCCGCGCCCTGCAGGCCCGCCATCAGGATGACGGCCGGCGGCTGGGTGGCCAGATTCAGGTCGGCCACGCCGTCACCCATGGTGGCAGCCAGCTCCTTCTGGACGATGGACACCAGCACCTGGCCCGGCGTCAGCGAGCCCACCACCTCGGCGCCCAGTGCACGCACCTTGACGCGGGCAATGAAGTCGCGCACCACCGGCAGCGCCACATCGGCCTCCAGCAGCGCCATGCGCACGTCGCGCAGCATCTCCTGCACGTTGTCTTCGGTGATGCGGGCCTGGCCGCGCATGGTTTTGACCAGGCGCGACAGCCGGTCGGTGAGGGTGGAGGCCATGGGATTCGGTGGGGAGCGCGAGGCTAAACTGTGTCGATGACATTATCCGACGAGCCCCTCGCGCTGCTGGCTGCGCTGCTGGCGCTGGGGGCTTACGCGCTGGCGCTCGCGCCGGCCGCGCAGGGTCGACGGTGGCCGGGCTGGGCGCTGAACGCAGGCTGGGCGCTGCATGGCCTGGCGCTGGTGACGGCCGCCCTCAGCGGTGGCGACGGCGGCGCCGCAGGCCTGCGCCTGGGTTTTGCCCCGGTGCTCTCGTTCACCGTCTGGCTGGTGGTGGGCGTCTACGGCCTGGAGGCCCGCTGGCTGGCCCAGCCCACGCTGCGGCGCGGCCTGGCCCTGGGCGCCGCCGCCGCAGTGACGCTGGCGCTGCTCTACCCCGGCGAGTGGCATGCAGGCGGGCTCACGCGCTGGTCGCCCCTGCACTGGGTGCTGGGCATGGCCTCATACGGCCTCTTTGGCGTGGCCGTCTTCCATGGCCTGCTGCTGGACGCCAGCGAGCAGCGCCTGCGCCGCGCCGGTCCGGCAGCGGCGGGCGGCGGCCTGCCGCTGCTGACGCTGGAGCGGGTGACCTTCCGCTTCGTGGAGGGCGGCTTCGTGGTGCTGACGCTGGCGCTGGCCGTGGGCCTGGCCGAGCCCAGCTGGCGCTGGGGCGACCGCAAAACGGTGCTGTCGCTGCTGGGCTGGGCGGTGCTCGCGGCGCTGATCGTTGGCCGCTACTGGCGTGGCTGGCGCGGCCGTCAGGCCACGCGCTGGCTGTATGCCGGCACGCTGCTGCTGTTGCTGGCCTATGTGGGCTCGCGTTTTGTGACCGAAGTCGTCTTGCACCGGTGATGCCATGTTGATGCTGTTGCGCCTGCTGTTGCTGCTGGTGATCCTGGCCCCCTTCATCTGGTGGCTGCGCAGGCGCCTGCGTGCCAAAGTGCCGCCCCCCCCGGCGGCCACGCCCATCGCCATGGTGCGCTGCGCGCATTGCGGTGTGCACCTGCCGCAGCCCGATGCCTTTGCGGACGCCCAAGGCCACCGCTATTGCAGCGACGCGCATCGGCAACTGGGCCCGGCGCACGAGCCGTGACGCGGGCTGCCTGGGCCACCCGCTGGGGCTGGGTGGATGCGTTTGGCGCCACCCTGGGCGGCGACGATGCCGAACACCGCCGCATGGTCAGCACCTATCTGGCGGCGCGCGTGGTGCTGGCGCTGGGCCTGCTGCTCGCGGCGGCGGCCCTGGCCTGGTGGCGCCAGACCCCGCCGTCGCCCTGGACGCTGGCCATTTGTGCAATCTATGCAGTGCTGGCCTTGTTGTGGTGGGGGGTGGCCCTGCGCTCGCAGCGGCTGCCGCAGGTGCGCAGCCGCGCGTGGTGGCTGACCATCGCCATCGACGTGGCCACGTTTGCCGCCCTGCATGGGGTGGACCCCAGCGGGGGCAGCGCCAACCCGGCGGCGCTGCTGGTGTTGCCGGTGTTGATGGCCGGCGTGGGCGGCCCCACAGTGCCCGCGCTGGCCACGGCGGCCGCCGCCGCATTGGCCTTGCTGGCCGGTTCGGTGCAGCGGCTGGTGAACGGCGAGGAGACCTCGCTGGCCCTGCTGTCGCAGACCGGCCTGGCGGGTCTGGGCATGTTCGCCGTGGCGCTGCTGGCGCTGCAGGTGGCGCGCTGGGTGGCGCGCGAGCAGCGCTCGGCGCGCGGCAGCCTGGCTCTGGCGCGCCAGCACATCGAGCTGTCGCGCCTGGTCATCGAGGACATGGCCGAGGGCGTGCTGGTGGTGGACGCCGTGGGCCGCGTGCATGCCGCCAACCCGGCCGCCCGGCTGCTGCTGGCGGGGCCCGCGGGCGCCTGCCCGCTGCCGCCGTTCGAGCTGGGGCTGGACGCGGGCTGGCGGCCGGTGCAGGACGCGGCATGGGACGCCCTGGGCGGCCAGACCTGGCCCGATGAGGGCCGTGAAGTGGGCGTGACCTGCGCGGGTGGCCCGCTGCGCATGCTGTTGCTGCGCGCCAAGGTGCTGCGCGACGCGCGCAGCGACGCCACCGAGCGCCTGGCCGTGCTGTTCCTGGAGGACGTGCGACAGGTGCAGGCGCGCCAGCGCCAGCAGCAACTGGCGATGATGGGCCGTTTCTCGGCCGCCGTGGCCCATGAGATCCGCAACCCGCTGGCCGCCATCGCCCAGGCCGGCGCGCTGCTGGGCGAGGACGCGCTGCGCCGCGACCAGCAGCGGCTGGTGGCCATCGTCACCGCCAATGTCGAGCGGCTGCGGCGGCTGGTGGACGACGTGATGGAGGCGGCGCCCGGTGTGCGCTCGCCGTCGCACACGCTGAACGTCGATGCCGAACTGGACCAGATCGTGGCCGACTGGCGCGCCACCACACCCGGCGCGGACGGCCCGCGCCTGACCGTGGTGCGCCGCGCCGCTGACAGCGCCCCACTGGGCGTGGCGTTCGATACCGAGCACCTGCGTCGCGTGCTGGTCAATCTGCTCGACAACGCCTGGCGCCACTCCAGCGAGGCCCAGGGCGCCATCGCGCTGACGCTGTCGGCGCCCGATGCCCGCACCGTGCAGATCGACGTGGCCAGCGACGGCACGCCCATCCCGGCCGAGGTGCAAGTCCATCTGTTCGAGCCCTTTCATTCCACGCGCAGCCGGGGCACCGGGCTGGGCCTCTACATCTGCCGCGAGCTGTGCGTGCGCCACCGTGGCCAGATCACCTACACCGCCGTGCCAAACGCACGCCACGCCAACCTGTTCAGCGTCACGCTGCGGCGCGTGGCCCTGGTGCGCGAAGGACAATTCCAGCCATGAACCAGGCCGTGCTGGTCGTCGACGACGAACCCGATTTGCTGACGCTGTATGAGCTCACGCTGCTGCGCGAAGGCCACGACGTGGATACGGCGGCCAGCGTCGAGGAAGCCTGGGCGCGGCTGACCGAGCGGGTCTATGCGCTGGTCATTTGCGATCTGCGCCTGCCCGACGGCAACGGCCTGGATCTGCTGCGCCGGCTGGAAGCTGGCAAGCGACGCGAGCGCGTCGTCGTGGTCACCGCCTACGGCTCGACCGAGAATGCCGTAGAAGCGCTCAAGGCCGGCGCCTTCGACTACCTGAGCAAGCCGGTGGACCTGCGCCAGTTCCGCCAGTTGGTGAACACGGCGCTGGGCCAGACGCCCACGGCCCCGCAAAGCGCCCCGCAAGCCACCTCCCGCCTGCCGCCGCCGGTCTCGCCGCGCGCGCTGGTGGGCGACGCGCCGGCCATGGCCCAGGTGCGCGAGCGCGTGGACAAGGTGGCGCGCAGCATGGCGCCGGTGCTGGTGCAAGGCGAATCGGGCACCGGCAAGGAACTGGTGGCACGCGCCATCCACGCTGCCAGCCCGCGCGCGGGCCAGCCCTTTGTGGCGGTCAACTGCGGCGCCATCCCGGAGAACCTGATCGAAGCCGAGTTTTTCGGCTACCGCAAAGGGGCCTTCACCGGCGCCAACGAAGACCGCATGGGCTTTTTCCAGGCCGCGCAAGGCGGCACGCTGTTTCTGGACGAAATCGGCGATCTGCCGCTGTCCATGCAGCCCAAGCTGTTGCGCGTGATCCAGGAGCGCGCCGTTCGCCCCGTGGGCGCCACCGCCGAGGTGCCCACCAACGTGCGCATCGTCAGCGCCACCCATCGCGACCTGGCCACCGAGGTGGCCGAGGGCCGGTTCCGCCAGGACCTGTACTACCGCCTCAACGTCATTGCCATCACCGTGCCGCCACTGCGCGAGCGCCTGACCGACTTGCTGGCCCTGGCCCAGGCGCTGCTGGAGCGCATCGCCCACGACGCGGGCGTGGCCGACGCCCCCATGCTGACCGGCGACGCGCTGGCGCGGCTGACGCGCCACCCCTTTCCCGGCAATGTGCGCGAGCTCGAAAACCTGCTGCACCGTGCCGTGGCGATGGCGGCCGGCGCCGAGATCGACGAAGCCGATCTGGGCCTGCCCGCCCACGAGCCCGATGCGCTGGACGAAGCCGCTGCCGCAGCGGATGCCGAGCGCGCCTCGGCATCGGGCGAACCGTCCGCCGACCTGCCCACCGACCTGGCCCGCCACCTCGATGAGGTCGAGCGCGCGCTGCTGCTGCAAGCGCTGCACGCCCACGGCTTCAACCGCACCGCGGCCGGCGCACGCATGGGCCTGACGCTGCGCCAGATGCGCTACCGCATGGCGCGGCTGGGCATCTCCGATGGCGATGCCGGCTGAGCCGCCGCCCTGGCGGCGGGGCTGGTGGGCCGCAGCCCGGCCCAGCCCGTCGCCCAACTTCGGCCCGCGGCCGGCGGGCGTCGCGGTGTCGCTGCTGGTGGTGCATTCCATCAGCCTGCCCCCCGGGGTCTATGGCGGCGACGCGGTGGAGCGGCTGTTCCACAACCAGCTGGATGTGGCCAGCGACCCGGCGTTTACAGTCCTGCGCGGGCTCGAGGTCTCGGCGCATTTCTTCATTCGCCGCAGCGGCGAGACGGTGCAGTTCGTCGGTGTCGGCGAGCGCGCCTGGCACGCCGGCCGCTCGGTCTGGCGTGGCCGCGCCAATTGCAACGACTGGTCGGTGGGCGTGGAACTGGAAGGGCTGGAAGGCGAGGCGTTCGCACCCGCGCAATACCCTGCGCTGGCCCGCCTGACGCATGCGTTGGCGCAGCGCTACCCCATCACCGAGGTGGTGGGCCACGAGCACATCGCGCCCGGCCGCAAAGGCGATCCGGGCGCCGGTTTCGACTGGCCGGCGCTGGCCGCCGCCACGGCCTGGCCGCGCGCCTGTTTTGCACCCTGGGCAGCCTGAATTCATGCGCCCTGGCGCCGCGCCATCTGGGCCCAGGGCGCATGAATCCAGGGTCGATACCCAGGCAGGCCGCAACGGCGCGCCCTGGCGCTTGACGCCCCGATGAAAGACCCCACCGCGAGCACAAAACACCACCCCCGTCAACCCGGCCAAAACGCTAGCTATAGTGGTTGAAACCCAATTCCCACCCATATATAGTGTCACCAGCGCGGCACATCCGCATGCCGCCCAGACTCCACCCCAACCGTCCGACCGCCCGCCGCGCACCTGCGCTGCTGGCGGGTTTCATTCCTCTGTCACGCGTCTGCCCACCCATGCAAACCACTGCCGCCACACCCAGCACCGCCACCGCCGTCCCCCTGCCCGCTGCGTCCGCAGCGACCCCTGCCAGCGTCTACCAGAGCTACCAGATCATTCGCCGCAACGGCGCGGTGGTGGCGTTCGAGCCGGCCAAGATTGCGGTGGCCTTGATGAAGGCGTTTCTGGCCGTGCACGGCACCCAGGGAGCGGCCTCGGCCAGCGTGCGTGAGACCGTGGACGAGCTGACCCAAACCGTGGTGCGGGCGCTGCTGCGCTCGCGCCCGGGCGGCGGCACCTTCCACATCGAGGACGTGCAGGACCATGTGGAGCTGGGTCTGATGCGCGGCGGCCACCACGAGGTGGCGCGCGCCTATGTGCTCTACCGTGAGCGCCGCTCCCAGGAGCGCGCCAAACAGGCGCCGCACGCCACCCACGTGGCCCAGCCCAGCGGCGTCATCGTCACCGACGGTGGCCAGCAGGTGCCGCTTGACGAAGCGCGGCTGGCCAAGCTGGTGGGCGATGCCTGCGCCGACCTGGGGGCCGATGTGCGGCCCGAGCCCATTCTGGTGGAGACCTACCGCAACCTGTATGACGGCGTGCCCATTGACGAGGTGTACAAGGCCGCCATCCTGGCCGCGCGCACGCTGATCGAGAAAGACCCCGGCTACACCCGCGCCACCGCCCGCCTGCTGCTGCACACCATCCGCAAGGAGATCCTGGGCCAGGAGGTGATGCAGGGCGACATGGCCACGCGCTATGCCGAGTACTTCCCGGGCTTCATCAAGCAAGGCATTGCGGCCGAGCTGCTGGACGAGCGGCTGGGGCACTACGACCTGGCCAAGCTCGGCGCGGCACTCAAGGCCGAGCGCGACCTGCAGTTCGACTACCTGGGTCTGCAGACGCTGTTCGACCGCTACTTCCTGCATGTGGACGAGCAGCGCATCGAGATGCCGCAGGCCTTCTTCATGCGCGTGGCCATGGGCCTGGCGCTGAACGAGATCGACCGCGAGACGCGCGCCATCGAGTTCTACGACGTGCTCTCCACCTTCGATTTCATGAGCAGCACACCCACGCTGTTCAACGCCGGCACGCGGCGCTCGCAGCTCTCATCGTGCTACCTGACCACCGTCTCCGACGACCTGGATGGCATTTATGAGGCGCTCAAGGAGAACGCGCTGCTGTCCAAATTCGCCGGCGGCCTGGGCAACGACTGGACCAATGTGCGCGCGCTGGGCAGCTACATCAAAGGCACCAACGGCAAGAGCCAGGGCGTGGTGCCCTTCCTCAAGGTGGTCAACGACACGGCCGTGGCCGTCAACCAGGGCGGCAAGCGCAAAGGCGCGGTCTGCGCCTATCTGGAGACCTGGCACCTGGACATCGAGGAGTTTCTGGAGCTGCGCAAGAACACCGGCGACGACCGCCGCCGCACGCACGACATGAACACCGCCAACTGGATTCCCGACCTGTTCATGAAGCGGGTGATGGAAGGCGGCGACTGGACGCTGTTCAGCCCCAGCACCTGTCCCGACCTGCACGACAAGGTGGGCACCGCGTTCGAGGCGGCCTACACCGCCTATGAAGCCAAGGTCGATCGCGGCGAGATCAAGCTGTTCAAGCGCATGCCGGCCAAAGACCTGTGGCGCAAGATGCTGTCCATGCTGTTCGAGACCGGCCACCCCTGGATCACCTTCAAGGACGCCTGCAACGTGCGCTCGCCGCAGCAGCATGTGGGCGTGGTGCACTCCAGCAACCTGTGCACCGAGATCACGCTCAACACCAACGAGGGTGAGATCGCCGTGTGCAACCTGGGCTCCATCAACCTGTCCCAGCACGTCAAGGACGGCGGCATCGACCACGCCAAGCTGCGCCGCACCGTGAGCACGGCCATGCGCATGCTGGACAACGTCATCGACATCAACTACTACGCCGTCAAGAAGGCGCGCGACGCCAACCTGCGCCACCGCCCGGTGGGCCTGGGCCTGATGGGCTTCCAGGATGCGCTCTACCAGCTGCGCCTGCCCTATGCCAGCGTGCAGGCCGTCGAATTTGCCGACCGCTCGATGGAGGCGCTGTGCTACCACGCCTACTGGGCCTCCACCGAACTGGCCGCCGAGCGCGGACGCTACTCCAGCTACCAGGGCTCACTGTGGAGCCAGGGCATCCTGCCGCTGGACTCGCTGGACCTGCTGGTGCGTGAGCGCGGCGGCTACGTCGACGTGGACCGCAGCACCAGCCTGGACTGGGACGCCTTGCGGGCCCGCATCGCCGAACACGGCATGCGCAACAGCAACTGCGTGGCCATCGCCCCCACGGCCACCATCAGCAACATCATTGGCGTGGACGCCTCCATCGAGCCCTGCTTCGGCAACCTCTCGGTCAAGAGCAACCTCTCGGGTGAGTTCACCATCATCAATGAGTACCTGGTGCGCGATCTCAAGGCGCTGGGCCTGTGGGACGACGTGATGGTGATGGACCTGAAGCACTACGACGGCTCGCTGCGCCGCATCGACCGCGTGCCCGAGTCGCTCAAGCAGCTCTACGCCACCGCGTTCGAGGTCGACGCCACCTGGCTGGTCGAAGCCGCCTCGCGGCGCCAGAAATGGATCGATCAGGCCCAGAGCCTGAACATCTACCTGGCCGGCGCTTCTGGCAAAAAACTCGACGACCTCTACAAACTGGCCTGGCTGCGCGGCCTCAAGACCACCTATTACCTGCGCACCATGGCCGCCACCCACGCCGAGAAATCCACCGTGCAAACCGGCGCCCTCAACGCCGTGCCTTCACTGGGTGGCACCGGTGGCCTGAGCGCCCTGGACGCCGCCGCAGCCCAGGCGCGCGCGCTGATGGGCGACGCCGCACCGGCCACCGACATTCGCTTTTGCGGTGTCGATGACCCCACCTGCGAGGCCTGCCAATAACTCGCCAAGACCCGATTGACGATGCCGCTGCACCACAGGTAACCGCAGTATTTGTCAATCAGGGCTTGGTGTTTCCGCACAACACCCGGATAATTTGACGAACAGGAATCATCACCATGCTGGTCTGGGAAGACGACACCCCCGCATCCGTGCCCCCCGTACCACCGCAAGCCCTTGCTGCGGTGCCCGAACCCATGTTGCAACCCGTGCAACGCCCGGTGTTTGAAAGCCCGGCGCCGCGGGTTTCCACACAGCCTTTGCAAACTGCGCCCAACGCCGCCGGCGATGCCGCCGCCAGCGTGGTGGCCAGCAGCACCCGGCGCGTCAACGCCGCTGAGAAACGCATCATCAACGGCCACACCGACGTCAACCAACTGGTGCCGTTCAAATACAAGTGGGCCTGGGAAAAATACCTGGCCACCTGCGCCAACCATTGGATGCCGCAGGAAGTCAACATGAGCCGCGACATCGCACTGTGGAAAGACCCCAACGGGCTGACCGATGACGAGCGCCGCATCATCAAACGCAACCTGGGGTTTTTCGTCACCGCCGATTCGCTGGCGGCCAACAACATCGTGTTGGGCACCTATCGCCACATCACCGCCCCCGAGGCCCGCCAGTTTCTGCTGCGCCAGGCGTTTGAAGAGGCCATTCATACCCACGCCTACCAGTACATCGTCGAATCGCTGGGCCTGGACGAAGGCGAGATCTTCAACGCCTATCACGAGGTGGACTCCATCCGGGCCAAGGACGAGTTCCTGATCCCGTTCATCGACGCCATCATGAACCCCCACTTCCGCACCGGTACGCCCGAGACGGATCAGACCCTGCTCAAGAGCCTGATCGTCTTCGCCTGCCTGATGGAAGGGTTGTTCTTCTACGTCGGTTTCACGCAGATTCTGGCGATGGGCCGTCAAAACAAGATGACGGGCGCCGCCGAGCAATACCAGTACATCCTGCGTGACGAGTCCATGCACTGCAATTTCGGCATCGACCTGATCAACCAGATCAAGCTTGAAAACCCCGGCCTGTGGACCCCTGAATTCAAGGCCGAAATTCGCGAGCTGTTCGAAAAAGCGGTGGAGCTCGAATACCGCTACGCTGAAGACACCATGCCGCGTGGCGTGCTGGGGCTCAATGCCTCGATGTTCAAAGGCTATCTGCGTTACATTGCGAACCGACGGGCCACGCAGATCGGCCTGGAGCCGCTCTTCCCCAACGAGGAGAATCCTTTCCCCTGGATGAGCGAGATGATTGACCTGAAGAAGGAACGCAACTTTTTTGAAACCCGCGTCATTGAGTACCAGTCTGGTGGCGCCTTGAGCTGGGATTGAGCGGCTCCGCGCAGGTGCCATCCAACCCCGGCGTTTGAGTCAGTACCCGTGAAATCCGGCTTAGCCGCACCACAGAAAAGGTGGCGATCCGGATTTCCAGCCATTCACCGACCTGGGCCACAACCAGGCTGTGAATCCCCGGCCGTACGCGAACGGTGCGGGTTTTTTCTGCAACTTGATCAAGGAGTTTGATATGGCAACTGCGAAGAAAGCGGCTCCGGCCAAGAAAGCGGCGCCCGCCAAGAAGGCCGCCCCGGCGACCAAGAAAGAGGCTGCGACCAAGAAGGCCGCCCCGGCGACCAAGAAAGCGGCACCGGCCAAGAAGGCTGCTCCGGCGGCCAAGAAAGCGGCACCGGCCAAGAAGGCCGCCCCGGCAGCCAAGAAAGCGGCGCCCGCGAAGAAGGCGGCCCCGGCCAAGAAGGCGGCGCCCGCGAAGAAGGCAGCACCGGCCAAGAAGGCGGCGCCCGCGAAGAAGGCAGCACCGGCCAAGAAGGCGGCGCCCGCGAAGAAGGCAGCACCGGCCAAGAAGGCGGCGCCCGCGAAGAAGGCAGCACCGGCCAAGAAGGCCGCACCCGCGAAGAAGGCGGCACCCGTGAAGAAGGCGGCCCCAGCCAAGAAAACGCCGCCGGCCAAGAAGGCCCCCCCGGCGAAGAAGGCGCCGCCGGCCAAGAAGGATACGAGCACGCCGCCGCCGACCAAGAAGACCAGCACGTCTGCCCCGGCCACCAAGAAGGCCCCAGCCAAGAAAACCGCTGCAGCCAAACCTGCGGCCAAGACGGCCCTGAGCCCGGCTGCGGCCTGGCCCTTCCCGACAGGCAACAAGCCCTGAAGCGGCAGTCTCGCAAACAAAAACCCGGCCTCGGCCGGGTTTTTTTATGGGCACCCTGGGTGCTCAAATGCCAGCCAGCACCTCGGGCCCGAAGCGGTGGTTCTGCCCGCCGCGTTCGGCAATTTTGAGCGCCCCGAGGCGGTTGCCCAGCGCCGCGCAACGCACCAGTGGCCAGCCTTGCGCCAGACCATGCAACAGGCCGGCGCGAAACGCATCACCACACCCGGTGGGATCGACCACGGCGCGCGGCGTCTCGGCCGGGACGTGGGTGCACTGGCCACCTACCCACACATCGCAGCCCTGAGCGGCCAGCGTGACGATCACACCTTGCAGATGCGTGCGCGACAACGCAGCGAAATCCAGCCCTGTGCGCTCGCACAGCATCTGGCCTTCGTAGTCGTTGACGGCCAACCAGGTGGCGCGGTCAATGAAGCCGCGCAGTTCGGCGCCATCGAACATGGGCAGGCCCTGGCCGGGGTCGAAGACAAAAGGGATGCCAGCCGCCTGCAAATCGGCCGCCCGGCGCTGCATGGCCTCGCGGCCATCAGGGCCGATCAACGCCAGACGGATGTCGCTGCGCACCGGCAACCCGATCTCGTGCGCATACTGCATGGCGCCGGGGTGAAAAGCGGTGATCTGGTTGTTGTCGGCGTCGGTGATGATGATGGCCTGTGCCGTGTAGCTGCCTTCAATGACGCTCAGCGTCGTCACGTCCACCCCCTGGGCGGCCATGCGCGCGCGGTAAGCCAGGCCATCCTCGCCGATGGCCGCCAGCACCGCCACGTCGCTGCCCAACAGGCGCAGGCTGTAGGCGATGTTGCCGGCGCAGCCCCCATCTTCGCGGCGCAGCGTGGGCACCAGGAAGGACACGTTCAGGATGTGGATCTGCTGCGGCAGGATTTGCTCGGCAAAGCGACCCGGAAAGGTGGTGATGGTGTCGAAGGCGACGGAGCCGCTGACAAGACAGGTCATGGTGGGTACTCAGGGGTAGAACAGTTCGACGGCAAAGCCGGCCACCGCCTGGCGGCCTACGGCCAGCGGGCGATCCACGCGCCAGGTGGCTCCTGCAGCCAGTGCCGCCGGGGCGGCCAGGTCAGTCTCGGCGGGTTGCAGCACACGCCGCACCAGCGTGCGGCCATCGGCATCGGTAAAGGTCAGCTCCAGCGCGGGTGTGCGCACCGGGTAGCTGGCGCTGTTGCGCACCTCCAGCGACAGGCGCAGCACCTGCGGATCGGGCGTGCGGGCGAGTTGGCTGCTGTCCAGCACCAGCGCGTCCAGCGCGCGCGGGGCCTCCAGCGTGCAGCCGAACTGGCGGCAGGCTGCGCTCAGCACCTGGGCCGCCTGCGGTGAGCGCGCAGCCAGCAGATTGCGCCAATGCCAGGCAGCCTGCCAGGCCAGCAGCAGCACCAGCAGCAGCAGCAACGCCAGCAACACGGCGCGCACGGCGGGGTGGCGCCAGTGATGCGCATCGCGGGCGCGCTGCACAAAACCCAGCCGCTCGCGCGGCCCGCTGCCGACCCTCATGTGGGCCACGGCAGCCAGTGTGACGTCACCCGGCACAGGCTCGGGCTCGGGCGCTGGCAGGAACTCCGGTTCGGGTTGGTGCTCAGGCTCAGGCTCAGGCTCAGGCTCAGGCTCAGGCTCAGGCTCAGGCTCAGGCTCAGGCTCAGGCTCAGGCTCAGGCTCAGGCTCAGGCTCAGGCTCAGGCGACACGATTTCGGATGCGGGGGCAGGCGCCAGCCCTGACGCCTGTTCCTGCTCCTGTTCCGGTGCGGAGGCCGGCGCGGGCACCGGTTCGGGTACCGGTTCAAGCTCTGGCGGCGCAGGCCCCAGCTCGGACGGAATGGCCAGCTCCCATTGGGGCTCCGACTTGACATGAGCCAACCAGGCCGTCAGCGCCTGCGCAGGCTCCGCAGGCAACTCATGGGGGGAGGCGTCCCGCTCGACCGGCTCAGGCTCGGGGGGAGAAGGTGCCGGCAGAGGCGGCACACCTGCGGCCGGCGCCGCCAGCGTGGCTGCGGCCGCCACGGCGTTGAAGACCTCCTGGCAGACCCCGCAGCGCACCCAGCCGTCCGAGACCTTGAGCTGGTCGGCTACCACCTCGAAGGCAGCGTGGCAAGCGGGGCAGCGGGTGGCCAGTCTCATGATGCAGCCATCATGCCAGCGTGCGTCACGCGGCAGCGGTCATCAAAACCCAGCCATCCAGTTCCTGTTCCACCTGCAGCGCCACCCAGGGCGCGTAAGCGACCTGCAATTGCCCGGCCTGACGCTCCAGGATGCCGGCCAGCACCAGGTGTCCGCCAGGCGCGAGATGGCCGGCCAGCAGCGGGGCCAGCAGCGTCAGCGGGGTGGCAAGGATGTTGGCCAGCACCAGGTCGTAGCGGCCTTGCGCCGCATCCGGAAGCGCAGCGCTCAACGTCACGCCATTGGCCGCCGCGTTGGCCCGGGTGGCTTCGACGGCGGCGGGGTCGATGTCCACCGCGTCGATCTGGCGCGCACCATGCAGCGCTGCGCCCAGCGCCAGAATGCCCGAACCGCAGCCGTAGTCGAGCACCCGCGACCAACCGGCGGCCGGCGCATGCGCCGCCATCCAGCGCAGGCACATCAGCGTGGTGGGGTGGGTGCCGGTGCCAAAAGCCATGCCTGGGTCGAGCCGGATGACCCGCTGCGCGCCCTCGGGCGGGGTGTGCCAGGACGGCACGATCCAGAACGTGGGCGTGACTTCGACCGGATTGAATTGCGACTGTGTCAGCCGCACCCAATCCTGCTCGGCCACGGGGCTCAGGTGCTGCACGGCCAGGCCGGCCGTCCAGTCCTGGGCCAGCAGCAGCGCGGCGGCGTCCTGGGCTACGGCGTCGCTGTCGAAGAGCGCCGTCAGCACCGAGCGCGCCCAGCCCACACGGGGCGCGGGCAGACCGGGTTCGCCAAACAGCGCCTGCTCTGCGGCGGTGCCTTCGTCGGCATCCTCGACGGAGACGGCCAGCGCACCCAGCTCATCCATCAGCGCGTCGCTGACGGCCTCCACCAGGTTTTGCGGCGCCGTCAGTGCCAGGGCGTGCAGCGGCATGGCGTCAGGACGACGAGGGGGGGACGGCGTGGTTGGCCAGCCAGCCTTCCAGGTAGTGGATGCTGGTGCCGCCCTTGACGAAGTTGGCGTCCACCATCAGCAGCCGGTGCAGCGGGATGTTGGTGTGGATGCCCTCCACCACCGACTCCTGCAGCGCCGTGCGCATCCGCGCCAGCGCCTGGTCGCGGGTGTCGCCGTGGGTGATGATCTTGCCGATCATCGAGTCGTAGTTGGGCGGCACGTAGTAGTTGGTGTAGGCGTGCGAATCCACCCGAACGCCTGGGCCGCCCGGGGTGTGCCACATGGTGATGCGGCCCGGCGAGGGCGTGAACTTGAACGGATCCTCGGCGTTGACGCGGCACTCGATGGCGTGCCCGCGCAGTTGGATCTGGCGCTGGGCAAAGGGCAGCTTCTCGCCCGCCGCGATGCGGATCTGCTGCTGCACGATGTCGATGCCGGTGACCATCTCGGTCACCGGGTGCTCCACCTGAACCCGGGTGTTCATCTCGATGAAGTAGAACTCGCCGTTCTCATAGAGGAACTCGAAGGTGCCGGCCCCGCGGTAGCCAATCTTCTTGCAGGCGGCGGCGCAGCGGTCGCCAATGCGCTCGATGACGCGCCGGGGGATGCCCGGCGCCGGCGCCTCCTCGATGATCTTCTGGTGGCGCCGCTGCATGGAGCAATCGCGCTCGCCCAGCCAAACCGCGTTGCGGTGGCTGTCGGCCAGCACCTGGATCTCGACGTGGCGCGGTTGCTCCAGGAACTTTTCCATGTAGACCATGGGGTTGCCAAACGCCGCACCCGCCTCGGTCTTGGTCATCTGCACGGCACTGAGCAGCGCGGCCTCGGTGTGCACCACGCGCATGCCCCGTCCGCCGCCGCCGCCGGCGGCCTTGATGATGACCGGGTAGCCGATGGAGCGGGCGATGCGGATGATCTCCTTGGGATCATCCGGCAGCACCCCCTCGGAGCCGGGCACGCAGGGCACGCCTGACTTGATCATGGCCTGCTTGGCCGACACCTTGTCGCCCATCAGCCGAATGGACTCGGGCGTGGGGCCGATGAAGGTGAAGCCGCTTTGCTCCACGCGTTCGGCAAAGTCGGCGTTCTCCGAGAGAAAGCCGTAGCCCGGGTGGATGGCCTCGGCGTCCGTCACCTCGGCCGTCGAGATGATGGCCGGCATGCTCAGATAGCTTTGCGCCGAAGGTGCCGGGCCGATGCACACGGCCTCGTCGGCCAGCTTGACGTACTTGGCGTCGCGGTCGGCTTCAGAGTAGACGACCACCGATTGGATGCCCATCTCACGGCAAGCGCGCTGAATCCGCAGGGCGATTTCGCCTCGGTTGGCGATGAGAATTTTTTTAAACATGGTGCCTCGGCTCAATCGCCCCTGCGGGCTGCGCCCGCAGCCGGGCAATTTGCCATGCCTGCGGCATGTCCGCGCTGCGCGCGACCGCCCCGATTGGCAATAAGAATTTTCTTGAACATGGGCTCAACCAATGACGAACAGCGGCTGGCCGAACTCGACCGGCTGGCCATTGGTCGCCAACACCTGCGTGACGGTGCCGTCAAACTCGCATTCGATTTCGTTCATGATCTTCATGGCCTCGATGATGCACAGAGGCTGCCCCACCTTGACCACCTGGCCGACCTCGACCAGCGCCTTGGCGCCTGGCGAACTGGCGGCATAGAACGTGCCCACCATGGGTGACTTGACCACTTGGCCCGTCGGCTCTTCGGGCTCCGCAGGTGCCACCACGGGCGCCGCCGCAGGCATCGGGGCCGGTGCGGCCAAGGCCTGGACCAAGGGCGCTGCGGCCAACGCCATGGCCGGCTGGTGGCTGGCCTTGACGATGCGCACCTTGCCCTCGTTCTCGGTGATCTCCAGCTCCGAAATATCGGACTCCGACACCAGATCGATCAATGTCTTTAATTTGCGCAAATCCATCGCGATTACTCCGGATGGTGCGGCGATCTTGCGCCATCACCTGTTATTCTCAAATAGACCCTGGTCTGTAACGGGTTGCTTCCCGTGCAGGCCGCACTGTACGTCAATTTTTCACGATTCGGGCACGTTAGGCGATGATCGCCTAGGGTTGCGCCCAGCTTCGCAGCTTCTCTTGCGAGGTGGCCCCCAACTCCCGCTTGCGCACCGCGCCACGCGCATCCAGCAAGGCCGTGAAGGGCAGGCCGCCCGGCGCATTGCCCAGATCACGCATGGCCTGCATGGCCGCCATGGGGTCGGCCAACGCGATGCCAAATCTCACCGGCTGACGGGCCAGGAAACCGCGTACTGCCTCTTCGCCGTCCAGTGCCACGCCCAGAACCTGCCAAGCCGGATGCCCGGCCGCAAAAGCGTCCAACTCGGGCATCTCCTTGAGGCAAGGTGGGCACCAGGTGGCCCAGAAATTGACCAGCAGCGGGCGATTGCCCTGTGTCAGCCGCTCGCCCAAGGTGCTGGCCGCACCATCCAGGCCCGTCAACGGCAGGTGCAGCCAGGGCGCGTCGGCCACCGGTTCGGCCAGGCGCAGCCGCCATAGTGCCACGCTGGCGCCCAGCGTCAAGGCGGCGGCGGCGGTGCCGGCAAACAGCAGGCGGCGACGGGAGGCAATGGCCATGGGAGCGGTCGAGCAGATGGCAACAAATGGGGTAGATTATCCCGGCCCCTGCGCCTGCACCGCCTGCAAAGCCCGCACGGCCTGGACGCTGCCGCGCCAGCTGCGCCCGCGACTGTCGGGCTTGAGCGCACCGCGCAAATCGTTCATGGCGTTGACCACCAGATGCACGGTCGCCGCCTCGCCCAGCGCGCGACAGGGCTCGGCCAGGGTGAGCACGGCGCCCCGGCCGTCACGCGCATCGCCGCCGTCGCTGTCAAAGGCCACGCCGGCGTTGAGCAGCGCCAGCTCAGGTGCCTTGGGGTCGTCCACGTACAGGTCGATGACCACCGGCGACAGCCGGGTGGCCGTGCCGCGCCAGACCGCCCCGCGCAAATGCGGCGCAAACGCCTGCAGCCGCGCCATCACCGCCAGTGCCACGTCGCGCAGCGCAGCCAGCTCGGCGGGCTGGGTGTCGGCCTGGAAGAGGGCCAGATGCTCCCGCACCGCGTCCTCCAGCTGCTCATGGCTGGGCATGGGGGTGCGGCGCGCATCCAGGCCCAGCGCCTCGGCGGCACGGCGCTTGGCGCGGTCGTAGTCCAGTCCCTCTTCGGCAACGAGGCGGGCGGCCGCCTGCAGCAGATCGGTGTTCATGGCGGCAAATCCACATCGCCCATGCGGGCGGCAATGGTGCTGGCACGGCCGCTGACGTAAGCCGAGCCGGGGTTTTTCTCAAAGCGCTTGGGCGCGGGCAGCATCACCGCCAGGCGGGCGGCGGCAGCGGGCGAGAGGCGCGCGGCGTCCACCCTGAAGTAATGCCGCGCGGCGGCCTGGGCGCCAAAGACGCCCTCGCCCCACTCCACGTTGTTCAGGTAGATATCCAGGATGCGCCCCTTGCTCAGGCAGGCCTCCAGCATCAGCGTGATGACCAGCTCCTGACCTTTGCGCAGCGCCGTGCGCTCCCCCGACAGAAACAGGTTCTTGGCCAGTTGCTGGCTGATGGTGGAGCCGCCCACCACCTTGGGCACCGCCTGGCGTTTGGGGTTTTTGGCGTTGACCTTGTCGGCACGGGCCTGGGCGCGCTCATTTTTCTGGGCTGCCGCCTGGATGGCGTCCCACTCCACCCCGCCGTGCTCGATGAAGCCCGCATCCTCGCTGGCAATGACGGCGCGGCGCAGGTGGTCGCTGATGGCCTCGTGCGGCGCCCATTGCTGAGCCCAGTCCACACGCCCCTGAGTGGTCGCCAGGCGCCAGATCTCGCTGCGCTGGAAGGTGGTGGAAACCGGATCCACCACCGCCATCAGCGCCACGCGGGCCAGAAAATACAGCTGCAAGGCCAGCGCGGCCAGCAGCAGCAACACGGCCAGGCGGACGACGGCCTTCATGCGGCGTCCACCTCGGCGCGCAGCGCCCTCAGCACCGGCGCCGTGTCCGGCCGCTGGCCCAGCCACAGCGCATAGCTTTCGGCGGCCTGGGCCACCAACATGCCCAGCCCATCGCGCGCCTGGCCGCCCTGGGCACGCGCCCAGGCCAGAAAGGGCGCGGCGGCGGCACCGTACATCAAGTCCACCGCCCAGCCGCCAGTGGCCAGCAGGCCGGCCGGCAGCGCCAATTCGGCGCCCTGCAGGCTGCTGGCCGTGGCGTTGACGATGCCACCGAAGCCGCCACCCAGCTCCGCCAGGGGCGCGGCGGCCAGCGCCACGCCGTGCGCGGCGGCATGGTCGGCGTGACGCTGGCACAGCAGCTGTGCTTTGGCGACGGTGCGATTGACCACCTGGATGGCGGCCGGCCGCGCCGCCACGAGTGCGCCCAGCACGCCCGCCGCCGCGCCGCCGGCGCCCAGCAGCAGCAGGCGTTGACCCGCCAATGGCCAGCCCGCATGGACGCCCAGGTCATGCACCAGGCCGGCGCCATCGGTGTTGTCGGCCAGCCAGCCCGCTGCATCGAAGCGCAGCGTATTGGCCGCGCCGGCCAGCACGGCGCGCGGGGTGTGACGGGCCGCAGCGGCATGGGCGTCGAATTTGTAGGGCACGGTCACGTTGCAGCCGCGCGCGCCCCGCGCCGCGAAGGCGGCGAGCACGGCCGCAAACTGCCCCGGCGGCGCGTCCAGCCGCTCGTAAGCCACGGCATGGCCCAGCGCGCGCGCAAACGCCGCATGAATGGCCGGCGAGCGGCTATGGGCCACCGGATGGCCGATGACGGCCAGCAAGAAGGCGGCACTCATGGCAACGGTTTTTGCTCCAGCATTTCGGTGGACAGCCCCTCTTCGCGGGTGAAGCGAAAGCGCGAGGTGACGACGATCTGGTCGGTCTGGCGGCGCATCTGCGCGGTGAAGGCACCATACGGCCCCGCCGCCTGCACGATGGCCACGGCCCGGCGGTCCAGCTGCGACTGGCCCGAGGAGCGCACGACGCGCGCACCCCGCACGCGGCCTGCGGCATCGATGGTGATGTCCATGGTCAGCTCGCCATAAAGTTTGCGGCCGTCGAAGGTGGGGAAGTCGCGTGTGCCCCGGTCTTCAATGGCCTGGCGCATCTGATCGTAGTAGACGGCGTAGGCCGCCTCGCGCGTGGCGGGGCTGATGTAGCGCTTGCGCGGGCGGGCGTTTTCATCCTGGATGCGCTTGTCGATCTCGGCCAGCATGCGCAGCATCTGGCGCCGCTGGGTCTCGGTGGCGCGCGCCTCGGGCGTGGCGGCGGGTCGGCTGGGGTCGGGTGGCGGCAGCAGCGCCAACTGCTGGCGCACCAGGGCCAGCAGCTGGCGCTGCTCGTCCTGCATCTGCGCGATGGCGGCTTCCTGCGCGTCCAGCGGTGCGTCACCGGCCAGGTTCAACGCCGAGGGCGGCAGCGGCGTGGTGGCGCGGCCTGCATCCGCCTCGCCGCCACCGGCCAGGTTGTGCTGGGCGATGGCCTGGGCCTTGGACGGCGCCTCGTCGGCGCGGCTGTTGACCAGCACCACGGCCAGCGACGTGTCCTGAACCAGTTGGTTGAAGGTCTCGGGCGCGGCAAACCGCAGCGTCAGCAGCAGCCCATGCACCAGCACCGAGCCCAGCAGCGCCCATTGCAGGCTGCTGAGGCTGCTCAGCGACGCGAGCCGGAGCCGGTTCATCAGGGTGCGGCGGCCTCGGGCGTTGGCGCCGCCTCGGCATCGGCCACATCGATGGCCAGCGCCAGGCCGGCGGCGGGCGCCTCATCCTCATCCTCGCCCGCATCGTCCTCAGCCGCCGGGTCGGTCAGCACGGCCACGAGGCCGGCATGCAGCTCCAGCGTCAGCAGGTCGATGTGCTGCACACGCACCCGCACATGGGTACCACGCGGCTGGCTCTCCAGCCCCGGCACCTTGAAGACCAGTGGCAGCGTGTCGGCACGCACCAGACCGTCTTTGAGCACGCTGGCGCTGAGTTCCTGCACGGCCTGTTGCTGCAGCCAGCGCAGCGTCCAGTAGCGCTCGATCTGGTTCTGGAAGCCGTTGTAGGCCGTGTAGGCGGCATCGAACGCACTGAGGATGGCAAACAGCGACGCATCCCGGGGCTTGAACGGCGCGGCCAGTGCGGCGGTGGTGCCGTGCTGCACGCAGGCGATCAGCTGCCACTGGTTGACCAGATCCACGTAGCGGCGCAGCGGCGACGTGGCCCAGGTGTAGCAGGCCACGCCCATGCCGGCGTGCGGCAGCGCCTTGGTGCCCATGCGCACCTTGACGCCCGGCGCCAGGCTGGCCTGGCTGCGGTAGAGGCCGGGCACGCCCAGCTCAGCCAGCCACGCCCCCCAGCTGCTGTTGGCCAGAATCATGGCCTCGGCCACGATCAGGTCCAGCGCCGCACCGCGCTGGCGGGTGCTGATCTGCACCGTCTCGTCGCCCGTGGGCTCGCCCGTGTGGCCCACCAGCCGGAAGTTGTAGTCGGGCCGGTTGAAGGTCTCAGGCTTGCCCCGAACCACCTCGCGCGCCGCCTTCAGGTGGCGGGCCAGCCGGTGCGCAAACGCCAGTTCGGGCGCAAAGGGGTAGGCCGCCTCGGCCGCGCCGCTGAGGCTGGCCTCGGTGATGACGGCGTCGAGCTGGTCGTGCCGCAGGTTGGTGGCGATGCGCACGCGCTCGATGCGCGTGACCTTGGCCTGCACCGCCAGCGTGGCCTCATCCAGCGTGACGTAGAGGCTCACCGCCGGGCAGTCGCGGCCTTCGGTCAGCGTGTAGGTCTGCACCACGTCGTCCGGCAGCATGGTGAGCTTGTAGCCGGGCATGTAGACGGTGGACAGGCGCTCGCGCGCCACCTTGTCCAGCGGCGCATCGGGCGCAAACGCCAGCCCCGGCGCGGCAATATGGATGCCGAAGGTGACCACGCCCGTGCCCAGGCCGCGCACCGACAGCGCGTCGTCGATCTCGGTGGTCTGCGAGTCGTCGATGGAGAACGCCTGCACACCCTCGGCCAGCGGCAGCTCGCCGATGGCCGGCGCCGCCAGCGGCGCAAAACCATAGCCCTTGGGGAACTGCTCGAACAGAAACCGCCGCCAGTGGAACTGGTAGGCCGAGTCGATGGCGCCGGCCTCGGTCAGCACCGCCAGCGGCGCGCGCTGGCTGCGCCGGGCCGCCTCGACCACGGCCTTGTATTCGGGCGCGTTCTTGTCGGGCTTGAACAAAATCTTGTAGAGCTGCTCACGCACCGCCGCCGGACATTGGCCCGCCACCAACTCGCCGGCCCAGGCGTCGATCTGCGCGGCCACCTGCGCCTTGCGCTCGATGGCGGCCAGCGCCGCCTTGACCACTTCCTCGGGCGCCTTCTTGAAGCGGCCCTTGCCGGCCCGGCGGAAGTAATGCGGCGCGCCGTGCAGCGCCATCAGCATGGCGGCCTGCGAGGTGGCATCGGCACTGGCCGAGTAGTAGTCGCGCGCCAGGTCTTCAAAGCCGAATTCGCCCTCGGGGGCGAATTCCCAGGCCATGTCCAGCTCGACCTCGGCGGCACGCGCGGCGGCGCTGTGCAGCAGCTCGGCCGGCGCCGGCGCGGCAAAGCGCAGCAGCAGGTTGGCGGCCTTGACCTTGACACGTTTGCCCGAGTCCAGCTCCACCTGCAGCGAGGCGTCGGACTCGGAAAGTACACGGCCGGCAAGGAATTTGCCGGCCTCATCGAATAGGGCGTAGTTCACGGGCGAGATTGTCGCCCAGCGGCCCGCAGCCGGGCGTCAGACGGCTTCGCAATCAAGGTGATCACTAGGCGCGGCGCCGCAGACAGTGCTGTAGCACGGCAAGGCGACGCAACGAAGTTGGCGCCTTGATTGCGGAGCCGTATCAGACGGTCATGCCGCCCGATACCTCCAACACCGCCCCGTTGACGTAGCTGGCCTCGTCGCTGGCCAGGAAGGCATAGACGTTGGCAATCTCGTCGGCCTGACCCAGGCGGCGCAGCGGCACCTGGGTCTTGAGCTGGTCGATGACCTTCTCGGGCACGGAGGCGATGATGGGCGTCTCGATGAAGCCCGGCGCCACCGCGTTGACGCGCACGCCCTTGGGGCCCAGCTCGCGCGCCCAGGTCTTGGTAAAGCCGATGACGCCGAACTTGGCCGCCGCATAGTTGGTCTGGCCAAAGTTGCCGTAGATGCCCACCACGCTGGAGGCGTTGAGGATGACGCCGCTGCCCGCCGCCACCATGGCCCCGGCCACCGCCTGCGCGCAGTGGAAGACGCCGCGCAGGTTGACGTCGATGACGGCGTCGAACTGCTCCACCGTCATGCTTTGCAGCCGCGCGTCGCGCGTGATGCCGGCGTTGTTGACCAGCACGTCGATGCGGCCGAACTGGGCCAGCACGGCCGCCACCATGTCATCGACCTCGGCCCGCCTGGCCACGTTCAGCACATAGCCCACCGCGCGGGCGCCCTCGGCCTCGCAGGCCGCCACCGCCGCCTGCACGCCGCTGGGCTGCATGTCGCAAATGACGACGATGGCGCCCTCGCGGGCAAACTTGCGCGCGGTGGCCAATCCGATGCCCTGGGCGGCGCCGGTGATGATGCTGACTTTGTCCTTCAAACGCATGGGTGCGCCTTTCATGCCAGTTGCAAAAACCGCAGCAGGTGCGGCAGGTCGGTATCGAAATCGGAGAGGGCGTGGTCGCTGCCTTCGAGCAGGCGGATCTGCGCACCGGCATAGCGGGCCGTCATCTCGCGCCAGTCCAGCACCTCATCGCCCTTGGCCATGACGGCGAAGTAGCGCTCGGGCCGGGTGATGGCCCCCGGCGCCAGCGCCCGCAGCTCATCGACGTACTCGGCTCTGAAATAAAACGCCTCCTCGGGCGCATGCCACTGGCGCTGCTCGCCGATGTAGGCGGCCAGATCCCGCGCCGGGTCAATGGCGGGGTTGAGCAGCCCCGCCCGGCAGCCGGTGTGCTCGGCCACCAGCGTGGCGTAAAAGCCGCCCAGCGAACTGCCCACCACGGCCATGCCCGCGCGGGGCCAGTCGGCAATGCCCTGCATCACCAGCGCCATGGCCGCGTGCGGCGACGGCGGCAGCTGCGGGCACCACCAGTGCACCTCGGGCCGGTGCGCCGCCAGCCAGCGGCCGGTCATCCGGGCCTTGGTCGACTGGGGCGAGGAGCGAAAGCCGTGCAGGTACAGCAGGTGAGTAGGCGGCATGGCGCCCGAGTGTAGGCCTAGGCCTGCGCAGGCTGGCCCAGGCCCGGGTCCATGCTGCCCCTTGTGGCTATCCCCCATAGGAGGGCGCATAAGCGCCATGGACAATCCCGGGCTTTCCACCCTCCCTCGGTTGAACCCATGCACGCACACAACCCAAGCCGGCCCGCACGGCATCTGCTGTCGCTGGCTGCGCTGGCCGCCCTGGCCGGTCTGGCCGGCTGCGCCACCACCGGCACGCCCGGCAGCGCCGCAGCCGCCACGCCGGCCGCCGCCGCATCCGGCGCCACCGCTGCGGCCAAGCCCGACCCGTCGGCACCCAAGCCGTTTGCCGACGTCATCAAGGACGCCAAGCAGACCGAGGGCTTCATCCCCGTCTGGCGCAAGGACGACAAGGTGTGGCTGGAGCTGGCCGAAGACCGTATCGGCAAGCCCATGCTGCTGACCATCGGCGTGCGCGAGTCGGTGGGTGAGCGGGGCCTGTATGCCAGCCAGATGGCCAGCGACTGGCTGGTGGAGTGGCGCCGCGTGGGCAACACCATGCAGCTGATTGCCAAGAACACCGACTACCGCGCCGGCACCGATCTGGCCACCCAGCTGACCGTGCAACAGGCCTTCTCCGACAGCCTGCTGGCCTCGGGCGCCGTGGCCAGTGCCGCCCACCCCGAGCGCAAATCGGTGCTGGTGGACGCCAGCCTGCTGCTGGCCGACCTGCCCGGCTACAGCACCCGGCTGGAGGCGGCGTTCCGGCTGCCGTTTGCGCTGGACAAGGGCAACTCCAGCTTCGACAGCGTGCGCACCGTGGCCGGCATGACCAGCCTCAACACCCGGCTGCACTTTTCCACCGCGCGCATCCCGGCACCGCCGCTGACGCCGCCGCCCATGCCCGTGCCGCCGCCGCCCAAGACCACGCCCGACCCACGCAGCCTCTTCGTGGCGCTGACGCTGAACTTCACCCAGCTGCCCGAGCCCGCCCTGCGCCCGCGCCTGGCCGACCCGCGCCTGGGCCACTTCACCGAGGCCTTCACCGACTTCTCCACCGACACCAAACCCAACCAGCGCGTGCACTACGTCTCGCGCTGGCGGCTGGAGAAGAAAGACCCCGCCGCCGCGCTCTCCGAGCCCGTGCAGCCCATCACCTACTGGCTGGACCGCAACATCCCCGCGCGCTACCGCGACAGCGTGCGCGCCGGCGTGCTGGAGTGGAACAAGGCGTTCGAGCAGATCGGCATCAAGAACGCCGTCGTCGTGCAGCAGCAGGGCGACGACGCCGACTTCGACACGCTGGACACCCAGCACGCCTCCATTCGCTGGTTCGTCGGTGCCGACGTGGGCTTTGCCATCGGCCCCAGCAAGCGCGACCCGCGCACCGGCGAGGTCATCGACGCCGACATCGGCATGAGCGACGTGTTCACGCGCGGCGCCCGCCGGCTGATTGCCGAAGACCTGAGCGAGGGCCAGACGGCCCATGGCAACCACGCCGACCACGCCACCTGCACCTACGCCGGTGACGCGGCTGCGCAAATGCACATGGCGCTGGACCTGCTGGAAGCACGCGGCGACTTCACCCCCGACGGCCCCGAGGCCGAGGCCTATGTGCAGGCCGTGGTGCGCGACGTCATCATGCACGAGGTGGGCCACACGCTGGGCCTCAAGCACAACTTCAAGGCCTCCACCACGCTCAGCGCCCAGCAACTGGCCGACAAGAGCTGGACCGATGCCCACGGCATCTCGGCCTCGGTGATGGACTACAACGCCGCCAACCTGCCGCTGCGCGGCGAAGCCCCGCGCACGCTGACCAACACCACCATCGGCCCCTACGACTACTGGGCCATCGAGTACGCCTACCGGCCGCTGGAGGCCGCCACCGAAAACGCCCAGCTGCAGCGCATTGCGGCCCGCGCCACCGAGCCGCTGCTGGCGTTTGCCGACGACGCCGATGCCGACGGCCCGGCCGGCATCGACCCCACCGTCAACCGGTTCGACCTGGGCCCCGATCCGCTGGCCTGGTACGGCCGCCGCCTGGCCTTGTCGCAAGAGCTGTGGCAGCGCGTGCAGGCGCGCGGCGTACAGCCCAGCGATGACCCGCTGCGTGCGCGCCGCGTCATCGCCAGCGGCTTTCGGCAACTGCGCGACATGCCCGAGCTGGTCAGCAAATACGTGGGCGGCATGTTCATCGTGCGCGACGGCCCCACCACCAACCGCCCGGCCTACCGGCCGGTCGATCCGGCCCAGCAGCGTGCGGCGCTCAAGTTCCTGCAGGCAGGCCTCTTCAGCGCCAACAGCTTCCAGTTCAAGCCCGAGTTCCTGACCCACACCGGCACCGACGCGCTGGAGTGGGAGCGCGCCGGCCCGGTCAACATCGCCGCCACCGTGGCGCAGTTGCAGACCCGCGCGCTGGACAAGCTGCTGGCCGCCGGCACCGCCCAGCGCGTGCTGGAGCTGCCCGGCTACCTGCCCGAGGGCCAGCGCAAGAGCACCTTCAGCCTCGATGAGCTGTACGGCAGCCTGCAGACCGCCATCTGGAGCGAGGCCGGCCAGGGCGCGGCCATCGACCCGCTGCGGCGCAACCTGCAGCGCGAGCACCTGCGCCGCATGCAGGCCATGCTGCTGTCGGGCATCCGCGACACGCCGGCCGATGCCGTCAGCCTGATGCGCTGGCACGCCGTCAAGCTGCAAGCCCAGCTGCGCCAGGCCGTGCAGCGCGGCGGCGCCGACGTGGCCACCCGCGCCCACCTGCAAGAGAGCCTGGACCGGCTGACGCAGGCGCTGACGGCACAGATGCAGCGCTCGTAAGCGCCCGCGCCGCGCCACCGGTCAGGACCGGTGGCGTTTTTTTCTTGCAAAGATTCCATTTTTCTATAACACTTGAAATATGGAAGACAAAGACGTGATCCGCTCGCTGGCCGCGCTGGCGCATGAGCTGCGCCTGCTCATTTTTCGGGCTCTGGTGGTCACCGGGCCGCAAGGCCTGACGCCAGGCACCATGGCCACGCACCTGGCGGTGCCGGCGGCCACGCTGTCGTTCCACCTCAAGGAGCTGATGCAGGCCGGCCTGGTCACGCAAGAGCGCCAGGGGCGCAACCTGATCTACCGCGCCTCGTTCGCGCACATGGGTGCGCTGCTGGCCTACCTCGGCGCCCACTGCTGCCAGGGCCAGCCTGGCGCCGCCTTGCGTGCGAGCCCCGCATGCTGCACGCCCTGAGCCGTCACCTCTATGTGCTGGCCGTCGGCGGCGGCGCCGCTGTGTTCGCGGCCGGCCACGCGCTGGGCTGGCCGCTGGCGCCCGCCATCGCAGCCTGGAGCGCGGCCATGCTGGCGCTGGGCGCCGGCCTCGAGCGCTGGCTGCCGTTCGAGCGCGCCTGGATGCGCGGCGACGGCGACACCGCCACCGACCTGTGGAGCGCCGCCGTGCTGGTCGCCGCCGTCGACCCCTTGCTCAAGGCCGTGCTGCCGCTGGTGGCCGCCGCCTTGCTGGGCCGGCAGGCCGGCGCGGCGTGGCCGCTGGCTGCGCTGCCGCTGGCCGTGCAGGTGGTGGCCGCCGTGCTGTGGCTGGAGCTGGCCAGGTACGCCTCGCACCGGCTGCACCACCGGGTGCCGGCGCTGTGGCGGCTCCATGTGCTGCACCACGGCGCGCAGCGGCTGTACTGGCTCAACGGCCTGCGCTTTCACCCACTGAACCACGCGCTCAACGTGGCCGTGAGCACCTTGCCGCTGCTGCTGCTGGGCGCGCCGGCCGAGGTGATGCTGGGTGCGCTGGCGCTCACCCAGCCGGTGCTGATGCTGCAACACGCCAATGTGCGCACCGCCAACGGCTGGCAGAACCGGGTGTTCAGCACCAACGAGGTTCACCGCTGGCACCATGCCGCCGAGCCGGCCGAAGCCCACACCAACTACGGCAGTGCGCTGGTGCTGTGGGATCAGGTTTTTCACACCTACCAGGCGGCCACTGCCACCAGCCGGCCGCAGCGCATCGGCCTGTTCGGCCACGGCGATGGCGATGGCGATCCGTCGCGCGCGCCCTACTGGCGCCAGGTGCTGGCCTGCTGCCGCGCCTGACCCTGCCGCCCTTTGTGTCCCCCCCGCACCCCAGACCCGCGTTGAGGGGGCATGCGCCACGTCGGCGCTCCAGGCAGATTTGCCGGTCTATGTCGCCGCACATCGGGCTTTAACCCCTCCGCCAACGCGCGCAGACTGGGCTCATCACGTCAAGGCCACAGGACGCTTTGATGGCGCCTCACCCCGCAGTACCTCCTTCAGCGGGACGCCATCAAAACGTTCTTGATCCGGGCCCGCGAAGCCCATTCCCCTTGCCAACTGGAGGCACCCCATGGACGTGATGAACCACTACCTCTCGCGCTACGCCCGCACCCGTGAAGAGGAGATGTCGCTGGCCGACTACCTGGCCGAATGCAAGCGCGATCCGCTGGCCTACGCCAGCGCCGCCGAGCGGATGCTCAACTCCATCGGCGAGCCCGAGCTGGTGGACACCCGCAACGACCCGCGCCTCTCGCGCATCTTTGCCAACAAGCTCATCAAGCGCTACCCGGCGTTTGCCGAGTTCTACGGCATGGAAGACGCCATCGAGCAGGTGGTCAGCTACTTCCGCCACGCCGCGCAAGGGCTGGAGGAGAAGAAGCAGATCCTCTACCTGCTGGGCCCGGTGGGCGGCGGCAAGAGCTCCATCGCCGAGCGGCTCAAGGCCTTGATGGAGCAGGTGCCGTTCTACGCCATCAAGGGCTCGCCCGTGAACGAGTCGCCGCTGGGCCTGTTCGACCCGGCCGAGGACGGTCCGGTGCTGGAGGCCGAGTACGGCATTCCGCGCCGCTACCTCAGCCGCGTGATGAGCCCCTGGGCGGTCAAGCGGCTCGAAGAGTTTGGCGGCGACATCCGCCAGTTCCGCGTCGTCAAGCGCTACCCCAGCGTGCTGCGCCAGGTGGGCATCGCCAAGACCGAGCCGGGCGACGAGAACAACCAGGACATCTCCTCGCTGGTGGGCAAGGTGGACATCCGCCAGCTCGAGCACCACGCCCAGGACGACCCCGACGCCTACAGCTACTCGGGCGGCCTGTGCCTGGCCAACCAGGGGCTGCTGGAGTTCGTGGAGATGTTCAAGGCGCCCATCAAGGTGCTGCACCCGCTGCTGACGGCCACGCAAGAGGGCAACTTCAAGGGCACCGAGGGCTTTGGCGCCATGCCGTTCGACGGCGTGGTGCTGGCGCACAGCAACGAAAGCGAGTGGAAGGCCTTTCGCAACAACAAGCACAACGAGGCCTTCCTCGACCGCATCTACATCGTCAAGGTGCCCTACTGCCTGCGCGTGACCGAAGAGGTGCAGATCTACGAGAAGCTGATCCGCTCCTCGGCCCTGGGCGACGCCGTGTGCGCACCCGGCACGCTCAAGATGATGGCCCAGTTCGCCATGCTGACGCGGCTCAAGGAGCCCGAGAACTCGTCGCTCTACAGCAAGATGCAGATCTACGACGGCGAGAGCCTCAAGGACACCGACCCGCGCGCCAAGAGCCTGCAGGAGTACCGCGACTACGCCGGTGTGGACGAGGGCATGAGCGGCATCTCCACCCGCTTTGCCTACAAGATCCTCTCCAAGGTCTTCAACTTCGACCCGGCCGAGGTGGCCGCCAACCCGGTGCACCTGATGTATGTGCTGGAGCAGCAGGTCGAGCGCGAGCAGTTTGCCAAGGAGGTGGAGGACAAGTACGTCGCCTTCATCAAGGAGCAGCTCGCCCCGCGCTACGCCGAGTTCATCGGCAAGGAGATCCAGACGGCGTATCTGGAGAGCTACAGCGAGTACGGCCAGAACATCTTCGACCGCTACGTCACCTACGCCGACTACTGGATCCAGGATCAGGAGTACCGCGACACCGACACCGGCGAGGTCTTCGACCGCGCGGCGCTCAACGCCGAGCTGGAGAAGATCGAGAAGCCCGCCGGCACCGCCAACCCCAAGGACTTCCGCAACGAGATCGTCAACTTCGTGCTGCGCGCCCGCGCCAACAACGCCGGCAAGAACCCGCTGTGGACCAGCTACGAGAAGCTGCGCGCGGTGATCGAGAAGAAGATGTTCTCCAACACCGAAGACCTGCTGCCCGTGGTCAGCTTCAACGCCAAGGCCAGCGCCGACGAGGCCAAGAAACACGAGAACTTCGTGCAGCGCATGGTGGACAAGGGCTACACCGCCAAGCAGGTGCGCCTGCTGTGCGAGTGGTACCTGCGGGTGCGCAAGAGCTCGTAAGGCGGCACGGCCCACGCTGCATCAACGGAGGACACAGCCATGGCGCTGCAACAAATCATCGACCGGCGGCTGGCGGGCAAGAACAAGTCCGCCGGCAACCGCGAGCGCTTTCTGCGCCGGCATCAGGCCCACATCCGCGAGGCCGTGCGCCGCGCGGTGGACGCGCGCGGCATCCGCGAGGTGGCCGGCGGCACCGACGTGCACGTGCCCAAGCGCGACCTGGCCGAGCCCGTGTTCCAGCATGGCGAGGGCGGCCTGCGCGAGCGCGTCCACCCCGGCAACCGCGAGTACGTGACGGGCGACCGCATCGAGCGCCCCAAGGGCGGCCAGGGTCAGGGCGGCGGCAGCCAGGCCAGCGACTCGGGCGAGGGCGAAGACGACTTCGTCTTCCACCTCAGCCGCGAGGAGTTCATGCAGGTGTTCTTTGAAGACCTGGCCCTGCCCGACCTGGCCCGCACCCAGCTGGCCGAGATGCCCGAGTACAAGACCCACCGCGCCGGCTTCGTCAGCGACGGCACGCCCAGCAGCCTGCACGTGGTGCGCTCCATGCGCGGCGCGCTGGGGCGGCGCATTGCGCTGGGCATGCCGGCGCGGCGCGAGATCGACCGGCTTGAGGCCGAGCTGGAGGCCTTGCCCCCAGGCGCCGAGGCCGACCGGGCCGAGTTGCTGGCCTTGATTGCGCTGGAGCGCGCCCGGCTGGGCCGCGTCGCCTTCCTCGACCCCATCGACCTGCGCTTTCGCAACCGCGTGCGCGTGCCGGTGCCCACCACCCAGGCCGTGATGTTCTGCCTGATGGACGTCTCGGGCTCCATGGACGAGGCGCGCAAAGACCTGGCCAAGCGCTTTTTCATCCTGCTCTACCTGTTTTTGACGCGCCACTACGAGAAGATCGACCTCGTCTTCATCCGCCACCACACCCAGGCGCAGGAGGTGGACGAAGAGGCCTTCTTCCACGCCCGCGAAACCGGCGGCACCGTGGTGTCCAGCGCGCTGGAGCTGATGGACCAGATCATCACCCAGCGCTACGACCCCACGCAGTGGAACATCTACGGCGCCCAGGCCAGCGATGGCGACAACTGGCACGCCGACAGCGCCCGCTGCGGCGAGCTGCTGCGCCAGCACATCCTGCCGCGCTGCCGCTACTACGCCTACGTGCAGGTGGCCGAAGAAGAGCAACCGCTGTGGCAGACCCTGACCGAGCTGGCGCAGAGCCAGCCCGCCTTCGCCATGCGCAAGGCCACCGAGGCCAGCCACATCTATCCCGTCTTTCGTGATCTGTTCAAGAAAGAGAGGGCCGCGAAATGAATGCCATCACCGAACTGGCGCTCACCCACCCGCTGGAGCTGCCGCGCGCCGACGCGCCACTGCCCGACGCCAGCGACTGGACCTTCGAGCGCATTGAGCAATACCACCAGACCATTGCCCGCACGGCCGAGTGCTTTGGCCTCTCGACCTACCCCAACCAGCTCGAAGTCATCACCGCCGAGCAGATGATGGACGCCTACGCCAGCGTGGGCATGCCGGTCTTCTACCGCCACTGGAGCCACGGCAAGTCCTTCATCGCCACCGAAAAAAACTACAAGCGCGGCGCCATGGGGCTGGCCTATGAAATCGTCATCAACTCCAACCCCTGCATCAGCTACCTGATGGAGGAAAACACCATGGCCATGCAGGCCCTGGTCATCGCCCACGCCGCCTACGGCCACAACAGCTTCTTCAAGAACAACTACCTGTTCCGCATGTGGACCGACGCCGAGTCCATCATCGACTACCTGGTCTACGCCAAGCACTACGTGGCCCAGTGCGAGGAGCGCCACGGCCTGGACGCCGTGGAGACCTTCCTCGACGCCTGCCACGCCCTGCAGCACCACGGCGTGGACCGCTATCGCCGCCCGGCCCGCAAAAGCCTGGCCCGCGAGGCCGCCGAGCGCGCCGAGCGGCTGGAATATGCCCAGCTGCAGGTCAACGACTTGTGGCGCACCGTGCCGCGCAAACAAGACGGCGAGGCCACACCCGAAGCCGCCAAGCGCTTCCCCGAAGAGCCGCAGGAGAACCTGCTGTACTTCATCGAAAAACACGCGCCGCTGCTCGAGCCCTGGCAGCGCGAGCTGGTGCGCATCGTGCGCAAAGTGGCCCAGTACTTCTACCCGCAGCGCCAGACCCAGGTGATGAACGAGGGCTGGGCCACGTTCTGGCACCACCGCATCCTCAACACCATGTATGACGCCGGCTACCTGAGCGACAAAGTCATGCTCGAGTGCCTGCAGTCGCACACCAACGTCATCTTCCAGCCCCCCGTGGGCCACCGCGCCTACAGCGGCATCAATCCCTATGCGCTGGGCTTTGCGATGTACACCGACATCCGCCGCATCTGCGAGCAGCCCACGGACGAAGACCGCGCCTGGTTCCCCGACATCGCCGGCACGCCCTGGCTGCCCGTGCTGCACGAGGCCATGCGCAACTACAAGGACGAGAGCTTCATAGGCCAATACCTCAGCCCCAAGCTGATGCGCGACTTTCGCTTCTTCGCCATCAGCGACGACGAGGCCCAAAGCGAGCTGGAGGTCTGCGCCATCCACGACGAGCGCGGCTACCGCGCGCTGCGCGAGAAGCTGGCCCGCCAATACGACCTGGGCGCGCGCGAACCCGCCATCCAGGTCTGGAACGTGGACCGCCGCGGCGACCGCAGCCTCACCCTGCGCCACCAGCAACAAACCGGCCGCCCGCTGGAAGACGCCAGCACGCAGGAGGTGCTCAAGCACCTGGGGCGGCTGTGGGGGTTTGCGGTGCGGCTGGAGAGCGTGGACGCGAGCGGGGAGGTCAGGCAGACGTGGGGGGTGCCGGGGCAGGGGTGAGGGGTTGTGCGTGTAGGCAGGGCGCCGTACCGCGCCCAGCCTGGCTCATCCCCCGAAAAGTATTGCGAAGCAGGCGACAAAGCCTATCGAGGCCACAAACAGAATTCGGAACCCGAGTGAAAGGCGGTCGCCCAACTTGATTGTTGATGGAGCACCTTGGGATCTGTGTCGGCCAAACATCAAGTTCCAATATTGCTCACGCTCGAATGCATTTTTGACATTTTCATCCGATCCCCGATGACCATTCCTCTCCTGCTCACGCCCGTAATACTTGGCAATCTCGTCACAATAGCGACCAAATGCAATCAGCGCAAGAATGACACCAACTATGACAGATGCGCCAAACAACGCCAACAGCCCAACGACTAACGCCTTCACTTCACCATCTTCTTGTCGTCTATTGAAATCGCCAAGCTTCACCTCGGCGGGCCTACTCGACATCGAGTCAATATGGCTACAACAGTGAACCACTGTAACTCAAATGGCCGACTGGGACGCATCCCTCGAGAAGTAAAATCTATTTTCTTTGTATATTTTAGGTCGCTTGAAAAATATGCCCCGTGTCAAATCCGCATACGGGACAATTTTTGGGAAAAGGCGCATGAACCACGAATGGGCCTTTCATCTTAATCAACAACCGGGCATTGCATCGAGCGCAACGCGCTGTTTGAATACAATATAAATATGTACAAATTGCCACCACTGCACTTACCCCCCCGACGAGGGGATAACCAACAAATACACCCACGAGAGACAAAAGGAACAACCCGCATGCAATGGAATTCAATAGTTGATATCTTCTTTTTGAAGTCATGGTCTATTGTCGGTTAAGTTGTTTCGCACGCGCGTGCTTACACAGCAATTCATATTAGCCAAATCTCCAGCGGGGGCTGTTGGCGCGCTGCAATTTATACGGCCGCGCGCTCGGAGAGGTATGATTATACACATGAAAACCATGTCGGCGGAAAATATTTGCCTAAAATGAATAGCGATCAAACCAGCCTGGCTCCCTAAATCTTGGGGATGGCGGGAAAGGCGTACGCGCTTGTGGAGAAGGCATTCCCTCAAAGAGTGACGATGTGGAAAATTGCCCCTCACTTTGGATGGTGGTCTTTGTTTCACTTACCGTCGCGCCGATAGGCAATCCTGCCCCAACCCCTACCGTAATTGCCGTTATCCCAAAAATTCCATCATTTGCGTTCTTTGAAAAGGAGACGCTCAAATTTAGTGCGAGCGCGGAGATGTTGTAGTTTGTTGCATCCCCCTGGAGCAGACTTGTCCCCGATCCCGCAAAGAATGTCGCCGAAGCCGCAAACGCCGTGCTGAGCCCATACGTCTTTCCGACGTAGGTTAGCGCGCCTGATTTTTGGGTATCCAATGCGAAATATCCGCCCGATCCCGCAGACCCACCGCGGAGAACTGTTAAGTCACCGCCAAACGTGAAAGCAACACCTTTCTTTCCATCCGGATCCCTGAACTTATACGGATTGTTGTTGGCGTAGTTGAACCTGTTGAAGTTCCCCGCACTCTTGGTATCGGTAGCCTGCGGATCCGGTGATAGGAACCGCCCCAAGCCCGGATCCATATAGCGCTGCTGCATGTACACCAGCCCCGTGGCATCGCTGAGGTGTCCGGTGTAGCCGATGCCTGAGGGGGTGCCATCCATGCTGGCCCCGTAGGGCTCCCAGCGGTAGCGGTGGGTGATGGCCTTGGCCGCATTGGTCTTGGCCACCGGGCTGCCCAGGTGGTCGGTGTGCAGGTAGCTGGTGCCGGTGCTGCTGTTCTGCTCGGCAATGGTCTTGCCCCCCAGCTGGATGTAAGCCGTGCTGCCCTTGCTCTGGTGCTGGGAGAAGACCAGCTGCCCACCCAGGCTGTAGAAGTCCACCTGCCACTGGCCGGCGGTGACGTTCCACACCCGCCGGCCATTGCCGTCGTAGCGGTAGGTGTTGCCCGCGGTGCTGGTGATCTGGTGGGCCAGGTTCCAGCCGTAGGCGTTGCTGCCTTTGTTGGTGAGCTGGCCGAAGCGGTCGCTGGTCAGGGCGGTGCTGGCGCCGCCCACGTTCTGGATGGCGCCGATGAGGTTGCGGCTGTTTCTGACGAAGCGCTGGTTGCGGCTGCCCACCTGGGCGCTTCTGAGGTTGTCCAGCGGGTCGTAGCCGTAGAGGCCGCTGCCCCAGACGCCGTTGGCGCTGGTCAGGCGCTCCAGGCCGTCGTAGCCCATGGCGCGGCTGGTGCCCACGTCGTCGTTGATGGCCGTGACGTTGCCACTCTGGTCGTAGCCGATGTGGCTGGTGAAGATGATGCCCGAGTGCCACCAGTTGCTGGGCCAGCCGCGGGTGTTGATGCCCTGGGTGTGGACGGTGGTGTTGCCGTAGGTGAAGCCGGCGAGCTGGCCGTTGGGGTGGTAGCTGGCGCCTGTGGCGTAGCCCCCGATGCGGGTGGGCTGGCCCAGGGCGGTGGGGGCCAGGTCCAGGGGGCTGCCGCCAGGGTAGGCCAGGCTGTCGGGGTGGCCGTGGGCGTTCCAGTGGCGCGCCAGGGTGTAGCTGGTATTGACGGTGCCGTTGGCGACGCTGAGGGTTTCCTGCGTGAGCTGGCGCCGGTTGTTGTAGCTGTAGTCCAGCGTGTAGCCATTGTTGGTCTTGATCTGCCGGGGCTGGCCGTCGCCCCAGTAGGTGCGGCTGACGCTGGGGCTGGCGTCGCCATAGGTGGTCAGCACCAAGCGGCCCATGTTGTCGTGGGTGCGCACGGTTTTGCTGCCGCCCTGGTTGGCCACTTCGGCGTAGTTGCAACCGGCCGGATCAGGCAGGCTCTGGCCTTCGACCGTCCACTCGGGGTTGCCAGCCAGGTCGTAGCCGTAGACGGTGGCGTTGGTGTCGCCGGCCTGGGTTTTGCACAGCCGCTGGTAGGCGTCGTAGACGTAGCGGCGGGTGTGGCTGACGGCCACGCCGCTGTAGCTGCCGCTGCGGGTGATGCTCTGGGCCTTGCCCCAGCGGTCGCGGGCGATGGTGGTGGTGGCGCCTTCGGGGGCCTGGATCAGGGTGGGGGCGGTTTGCTCGGGCTGATCGAAGGCCTGGTAGGTGGTGGTGGTGTGGCCACGCGGGGTTTTGACGGCGACGCGGTTGCCGGTCAGGTAGGTGGTGGTGGTGGTGAGGTTGCCGAGCTCGCTGTTGCTGGTGCTCTGGCTCGGGCGGCCCAGGGCGTCGTAGCTGCTCCAGCTGCCATCGACGGCGCTGTTGTAGGCGCCGATGCTGCGCTGGGGGTAGCTGGTGAAGGTGGGCCTGTTCTCGTGGTCCCAGCGCGTTTGCACGGCGCGCTCGGTGGCGCCGCGGTTGGCGGCGTCGTAGCGGGTCTCCAGCACGGGTCGCCACAGGCCGTCGTAGTAGCGCTCGGTGACGGCGTTGCCCTGGGTCTGGATCTGCCGCCAATGGCCGGCGGGCAGGCCGTATTCGACGCCAGCGACCTGGCTGGTGGTGATGACGGTGGGGTGGGGGGTGAGGTCGGCCTCCAGAGGCGGGGTGATGCGGGCCAGGCGCCCCATGCTGTCGTAGCCGTAGCCGGTGGTGGTGCCGGCACCATTGGTGTGGCTGGTGATGCGGCCCAGGTCGTCGACGAGGGCGGATTCGCTGCTGCCGTCGGGGTATTGCACCAGCTGCGGGATGCCTCGCTTGTAGTTGCTGTAGGTGGTGGCGTCGAACTTGCCGGATTCCTGCGATGGCTTGTAGTGGTGCCAAACCGTGCCATCGGGGTTGTGGTCGTAGCCATCGGTGTAGAGGCCGAAGGCGTAGTCGGCGATGCGCAGGGCAGTGGTGGCGTCGTAGCTGTGGTATTCGGTGGTGACGGGCTGGGCGGGGTTGGTGGTGTCCACCACGGCCTGGACCTGGCCCAGCACCCATTTGCTTAGGTTGTCGTGGTAGTAGGTTGCCTCACTCTTGCTCGCGCCCAGGGTGTTGGATTTGCTGATGGTCAGGGGACGGGCCCACCCATCAAAACCCGTTATAGACCGGACATATGTGGCACCCTCCTGACCAATATCAATCTGAGTCGTTGGCCGATGGTATTCATCCGTATAACCATCATAGTCGGAGCGCATGCTGATGCCATAGCGAGCCAGATAGGGGCGTCCGGAAGTAGAATAGTCATATGTATACACCTCCGATCTCAAAATCCCGCCGGCGCCCCCAGTTTCCACCTTAAGCAACTTGCCTTCGTTGTATCTGTATGTGTTGCCGTGGTAGTATTTTTGCCATTGCCCATCAGGCCCGTTGACAAGGGTGACGCTGGACTTGGCACAGGTCTCACTGACACAGGGAGGTTGAGAGCAATAATATTTTGCCCAATCACACACCGGCCACGTCCATGTAGTTCCCGGATACATGTAGTAGCTAATATTTGACGCGTAGCCATAGTTCCAATTCAAAGAAGCCTGTCCAGGTCCATATATTTTTTTGTCGAGCAACGTCAGACTGTTCGCCGATATCGCCCACATATTAATGTCATCATTCGGATCGTTGTCCAGTCCCTTGCCGGGGCCGGTGAGAAATTGAGTTCTGAAGTTGCTGCAGCTGATGGGGACAAAGCTGCGGCCATGTTCCCAGATGCCCAGATTAAATTCTGCTGTCGCTCCTGCGGGATGGGTCACACGGCCAACGAATTTTTCTCCCATATTAAGGGGCAAAGCAGGGGTCATGCACGTACGCATGATCTCTCCGCCCGGCGTAACCTCGTAATACTTTATTTCAGCGTTGGTGAGGCCGGAAAAGTTGATATTCCATCGACTGCTGTCCGGCAACGTGACCGTGGTCAGGGTTTTCCGGCCAGATGGGGTTGAACCATAGCTGTAACTCCAGGTTCGCGCGCCATCTGATACGGTAGATATGGTCGCTCCCGTATAGCCAATGCTGAGGCTGCGCCCATCACTGGATTCTATTTTTGTCAACCTGCCCGGCGCATTCCACGCATTGGTGTAGGTGTATTTGACCGTGTTTCCAAACCGATCCATGGCCTGGGTCGCATACAAATAGTTCTTTGTGCGAGGAAGCGTACGATATACAATGGCACCCACCACGGATATGTCTGGCATATTGGACACAGGCTCCTTGGTTTGAGCCATCCAATCAAACCAATATCTTGTGCCGTCAGGTGTGATCGCGATGAACCCCTCACCCGCGCCATTTTTGATAGCAGGAAGACAACCCACATGGGTGAACCCATTGGTCATCCAGTAGTAAGAGCCTCCATCTTGAGGCTTGGTCACACCGGAAAGCGTCCGAAGCAGAACCGACTCCCCACCCGCGACGCCCGGCAGATTGATGGACAGGCCTTGCCAGAAGTCACTTAGTTTGAACGGGCTCGCGACGTAGGGCACATTACCACTGGTGCAGCGATCACCCGTCTTGGCCGGCCCCATCAACCAGTCAGGCGCAAAGACGGCACTGATGCTGGGGGCGTTTACGACCCAGTCTGCGAGCATGCCCAGGTCGCCATAATCTTTGCGACTAAAGACAGTGTATTTTCTACCAAATTCGACACTCAGCCCATTGTTTCCAGGCAGGGAAACATCAGTTACCGCAAACGACAACGCGCCATTGGAAAGACTAACCTGGCGGTTTCAAACTTGAAGCGCGACACCCGCAATATCGGTTGGTTTGAGTTGGGAGAAGACTTCGTAGGGAGTCTGGAAGTCGAGGATTTTGCGGGGTCGGTGGTTGAGATTGTGCTCAATGGCGGTGAGCTGCTGGCGACTGACCTGACTGAGATCCATGCCCTTGGGCAGGAACTCGCGGATCAGGCCATTGGCGTTCTCATTGGAGCCGCGCTGCCAAGGGCTGTGCGGGTCACAGAAGAACACATCGATCTGGAGGTTCTTCGCCAGCGTCTGGTGCAGCGCCATCTCGCGGCCCTGATCGTAGGTCAGCGTCTGGCGCAGCGACTCGGGCACGGCTTTGAGTCGGCGCGTGAAGCCCTCCAGCACCGACTGCGCATCGCAGCCAGGCAAGTCCACCAGCATCACCAGGCGGCTCGTGCGCTCGACCAGGGTGCCCACCGCCGAGCGGTTCATGGCGCCTTTGATCAGATCGCCCTCCCAGTGCCCAGGCACCGTGCGTGCAGCCACCTCGGGCGGGCGCAGCGACAAGGGCGTCATGTCCTTGATGCCGTTGCTGCGCTGGTCCCCCCCGACTGCGGGGCATGCGGCTGCGGTGGGACTTGCGCAGCAGGCCAATGAGCTCGCTGCGCAACTGGCCGCGCGGCATGGCGTAGATGGCGCAGTAGATGGTCTCGTGCGAGACGCACAGCGCACGCCGTTCAGGGTTGTCGGGTTGGGCATCGGCCATGCGGCGCAGTCTGCCCGCAATCTGCTGGGGCGACCAGTTGGTCGCCAACAAGTTGCGCACCGTGCGCCAGCGCGGCAAGTCCGTGTCGCGGCCCAGCTTGCGGCGCGACAGGCCTGCAGCAGCCCGGCGCTGGTGGCGCACGCGCTGCCCATGCAGCGGGTCGTAGGGCACACCGCAGGGCTTGCGCTTGCCACGCGAGAGCTCGCGGCTGATGGTGGCATGGTGAAGCCCCAGCCGGCCACCAATGGCCCGGGCGCTCAGGCCTTGGGCGTGCAGGGCGGCAATCTGATGGCGGTCGGCTATCGTCAGGTGAGAGTAGTGCGTTCCCATGGCGGCATCACGTTACCGGATGCGGGGTGTCGCACTTCAAGGTTGAGTCGGCCCCTGCTCGCCCGCAAAATTCGCCCCCAGGGGCGAAACCTGCTCGCTGGCCTTGATGCGCCTCCCATACTCTTCCCACGTGTATTGCCCAGAATAACTCTGGACCCAACACGGTGTGGCAACAAGTAGGCTTACGAAACAGGCCCGCAGATTTTTCATTTATATATCACTCCCTTGAACTGGAACCTTGACATGGCATTGATCACTCGCACTCACGCCATGCACAAGCGACCCCTCATCACGTAAGGAAATTATGCCCTGGGCCATTGGTCTGACCACGCCTCGCCGTCCATGGTCACCACGTCGGCAAAAACGGCGCGAGAGCGATCAGGCATCCGCCCAATCACATGCGGTGGTTTGCCAAATTTCTTTCACTTGATCACAATCACTCCATGCCCAACGCCCTACGCAAGCCCCAACCTGACCCCGAAGCCGTGCTGACCAAGGCCACCGTCCGGGCGGCCGATCTGCTGGGCCTGCGCAGCAGCGATCTGGCCAAGGTCATCGGCGTCAGCGGCGCCACCGTCTCGCGCTACCGGGCGGCAGCAGCGGGCATTGCGCCAGGCTCCAAGCCGGGCGAACTGGCCTTGTTGTTGATCCGCGTGCTCCGCTCGCTGGATCCGCTGGTGGGCGCCGACGACGGCAAGCGCAAGGATTGGATGCACAGCCCCAACCGCGCCCTCAACGGCGTGCCGGCCACGCTGGTGCTGACGCCCGATGGCCTGGTGCGCACGCTGGCCTATCTGGACGGCATGCGCGCCGCCGCATGACGGCAGCCACCTGGCAGCCTGAGTGGCTGACCACACACGCCGGCCTCATCACCGAGCCCATGGTTTGGCGCGGTGTAGAAAGCCAATACGCCAGTGCCACCATGACGCTGATCGACTCGCTTGACGAGCACGAGGTGCTGGAGCGCCTGCTCGAAGCCAGCAAGCCGCCGTTGCCGCCAACCAAGACGACGGCCATGCACTTTCTGCTGACCACACCGTTTCGCTATACGCCCACGCAGGACAGCCGGTTTCGCCAGGCCGACCAAGGACGGCATGGGCTTTGGTACGGCTCACCGGTGCTCGCGGCCGCCTGCGCCGAGGTGGCGTACTGGCGCCAACGCTTCATCCTCGACAGCGCGGGGCTGATCGGCGCCCGCATCGTCAGCCACCACACTTTTTTTGCCGCCACCGTGGCGGGCCATGGCATCGATCTGATGGCGCCGCCATGGCTGGCCTGCCGCGAGGCCTGGGTGGGTCACGACTACGCGCCCACGCAGCGCCTGGCCGCTGCGGCCGAGCCGGCCGGCATTGCGGTCATCCGCTACGAGTCGGTGCGGGCGCCGGGCTGTGCCTGCGTGGCGGTGTTCACGCCCGATGCCTTGCGCGAGCCCGCAGGCGGCCTGGACGCCACCCGCAGGCGCTGGACCTGCACGGCCACACGCGACCACGTGATGATGCGGGATGACATTGATCCCTCGCAGCGGTTCGAGTGGGGCGACTGAGGCCACGGCTTTGGGGCCGAGTCAACCCGCCGCCGCCCCCCGCAACGCCCCAAACACCGCCCCAATGACCGGCGTGCGCCCCTCCCCTTCGCGGCACGAGATCCAGTAGGTCTCACCTGGCAACTCGGGATAGCCCGCCACCGCCACCAGCCGGCCCTGGGCCAGATCACCCGCCGCCAGCGCGCGCGGCAGCAGCGCCAGGCCCCAGCCGCGCAGCACGGCGTCCAGCAGCAGGCGGGCGTCGTCGTAGATGCCCAGCCGCGTCAGGTGACCCAGGTGGGTGCGCAGATAGGGGCCGCGCTGGGGGTCGGTCAGCGCGGCCTCCAGGCACAGCAGGCCGGCGTGTCGGGCGTGGCTGGCCGGGTCGGCGGGCAGCCGCGCGGCCAGCGCGGGCGCGGCCACCACCAGGTCGGCATCGGTCAGCAGCGGCTCGTCGCGCACGCCGCGCTGGCGCAGCGGGGCGCGGCTGATGGCGATGTCCACGTCCAGCTCGTCCACGTAGCGGGCGGTTTCGTCGGTGGCAATCAGCGGACACAGGCCGGGGTGGGCGGCCACCAGCGCGGCCAGTTGGCCTTGCAGCCAGCCGTGCGCCAGCGGGGCGGGGCAGACGATGGTCAGCAGGTTGGCGTCCAGGTAGACGTCCAGCTGGCCCAGGCCGCCCCGGATCTGCGCCAGCGGCCCGGCCACCCGCTCCAGCAGCAGCCGGCCGGCCACCGTCAGCGTCACGCCGCGCCCCTGGCGCTTGAACAGCGGCTGGCCCACGTGTTGCTCCAGTTGGGCCATCTGGTGGCTGATGGCCGAGGGGGAGATGTACAGCTCCTCGGCCGCGCGGGCGTAGTTGCCCAGCCGCGCGGCGGCCTCGAAGCCGATCAGGAAGTTCAGCGAGGGCAGGCGCATGAGTTGAGTTTTACTGTTGAATTGACCGAGAAAACATCGCTTTTCGATCAGTATCTCTCACGACATGATGGCGGCCATGACGAACCAACCGTTTGACGCCACCGCCGCCGGCCTGCACATGCCGCCCGAATGGGCGCCGCAGGCCGCCACCTGGCTGGGCTGGCCGGTACTGGCGGGCCGCGAGGCACTGTGGGGCGACCACTACCCCCAGGTCTGCCAGGCCTTTGCCTTGCTGGCCCGCACCGTGGCCCGCTACCAGCGCTGCGAGGTGGCCGCCCACGCACCGCTGGCCGCCGAGGCCCGGCGCCTGTGCGGCCCCACGGTGCGGGTGCACGCGCTGGCCCTGGAAGACAACTGGGTGCGCGACTGCGGCCCCATTTTTCTGGTGGACGCGGCGGCGCAGCGGCTGGCGGCGGCCGGCTTTGCCTTCAACGCCTGGGGCGAGAAATACCAGCCCTACGGTGGCTGCGCGCGGCTGGCCGACGACCTGGCCGCGCTGGCCGGCGCGCCGCTGCACCGCTCGCCCATGGTGCTGGAGGGCGGCTCGTTCTATGTGGACGGCGAGGGCACGCTGCTGACCACCGAGAGCTGCCTGCTGCACCCCAACCGCAACCCGCACCTGACGCGGGCCGAGATCGAGGCCGAGCTGCGGCGCATGCTGGGCGTGCGCCACATCGTCTGGCTGCCCGGCCATGCGGCCGAGGTGGAGACCGACGGCCACGTGGACGGCATCGCCTCCTTCGTGGCGCCGGGGCGCATTTTGTTCAACGCCCCTGGCCCCGACAGGGGGGCTTACCACCTGGCCATGGCCGAAAACCGCCGCGCGCTGGAGCTGGCGCGCGATGCGCAGGGGCGGCGCTTCGAGCTGATCGACCTGCCCGCGCCGCGCGGCGCCCCCACCTGGGGCAGCCCGCGCTTTTGCGACACCTACGCCAACTACATCCTGGTCAACGGCGCCGTCATCTCCACCGCCTTTGGCGTGGCCGAGGACGAGGCCGCGCGTGCGGTGTTTGCCCGCGCCTTCCCGGGGCGCGACGTGCACCTGCTGGACATCGCGGCCATCTCCATGGGCGGCGGCGCCAGCCACTGCTCGACCCAGCAACAGCCCTTTGTGGAGACCCGCCCATGACCCCCGACCGCCACCTCACCGTCGCCGCCGTGCAAATGGCTTCGGGCGATTGGGACGAGGCCGCCAACATCGCCCGCGCCGAGCGCCTGATTCGCGCCGCCGCCGCCCGGGGCGCCCAGCTCATCGTCTGCCCCGAGCTGTTCATGTCGCCCTATTTCTGCATCGACCAGAACGCGGCCCATCTGGCGCTGGCGCGGCCCTTCGAAGGCCACCCCGGCATCGCCCACTTTGCGCGGCTGGCGGGCGAGCTGGGGGTGGTGATCCCCATCGGCTTTTTCGAGCGCGCCGGCAACGTGGCCTACAACTCGGTGGCCATGGCCGATGCCGACGGCCGCGTGCTGGGCGTCTACCGCAAGACCCACATTCCCGATGGCCCGGGCTACACCGAGAAGTTCTACTTCACCCCCGGCGACACCGGCTTCAAGGTCTGGGCCACCCGCGTGGGCCGCGTGGGCCTGGCCATCTGCTGGGACCAGTGGTTTCCCGAGACCGCGCGCAGCCTGGCGCTGCTGGGGGCCGAGGTGCTGTGCTTTCCCACCATCATCGGCAGCGAGCCGCACGACGCCGGCATGGACACCGCCGGCCATTGGCAGCGCACCATGCAAGGCCATGCCGCCGCCAACATGGTGCCGGTGGTGGCCGCCAACCGCATCGGCCGCGAGGTGGGCCTGGGCAATGGCAACCCGCAGCAGCAGCCGCTGGCCACCACCTTCTACGGCTCCAGCTTCATCACCGACCACACGGGCGCCAAGCTGGCCGAGGCCGGCCGCAGCGAGGAGGCCTTGCTCGTGCAGACGCTGAGTCTGGACGAGGCCCGGCGCGCGCGCCAGAGCTTCGGCTTCTTTCGCGACCGCCGCCCCGAGATGTACCAACCCCTGCTGACCAGCGACGGCCAGCCTATGCGCAGCGACCTGCGCCGCCACCCGGAGATGTCATGACCAACCGCCGCCAGTTCACCACCACCGCGCTGGGCGCGCTGCTCGCCACCCGGCTGGGCGCTGCGAGCGCCACCGCACCCACCCCCTGGCGCATGCCCGACGAGGGCGATGCGCACCGCCGCACCTGGATGGCGTTTGGCGCCGCGCGCAGCATCTGGGGCGGCTCGATGCTGGACGGCGTGCGCGCCGACATCGGCCGCATCGCCCGCACCATCGCCCAGTTCGAGCCCGTCACCGTGCTGGCCCGCCGCCACGAGATGGACCTGGCCGCCGACTCCTGCGGCGACGCCTGCGACTACCTGGCCTGCGACCTCAACGACATCTGGGCGCGCGACACCGGCTGCGTGTTCGTGCACGGCAACAACGGCGCGCCCGGCGGCGTCAACCTGCACTTCAATGGCTGGGGCCGCAAGCAGGTGCATGGCAAAGACGCCGGCGTGGTCGCGCGCATGGCGCGCGCCGCCGGCGCCACCGAAGTCGGCGCCGGGCTGGTGATGGAGGGCGGCGGGCTGGAGGTGGACGGCCTGGGCACCGCCATCCTCACCGAAAGCTGCATCCTCAACCGCAACCGCAACCCCGGCATGACCAAGGCCCAGGCCGAGGCCGCGCTGGCGGCGGCCTTCGGCATCACCCACTTCATCTGGCTGCCCGGCATCAAGGGCCGCGACATCACCGATGCCCACGTGGACTTCTACGCCCGCTTCGTGGCGCCGGGCGTGGTCGTCGCCCACCGCGACAGCGACCCCAGCTCCTACGACCACGCGGTCACGCAGACCACCCTGGACATCCTGAACCGCTCGGTGGACGCCGCCGGCCGCCCCCTGACCGTGGTGGTGCTGGACAAGCCCACCCAGCCCCGCGCGCCCTATGGCCGCAAAGACCTGGCCGCCGGCTACGTCAACTTCTACCTCGTCAACGGTGGCGTGATGGTGCCGCAGTTCGGCGACGCCGGCGCCGACGCCAACGCCCAGGCCATCTTGCGCGAGCTGCTGCCCACGCGCGAGGTGGTGATGCTGCCCATCGACGCCGTGGCCGCGGGCGGCGGCGGCATCCACTGCGTGACCCAGCAGGAGCCGCTGTGAGCGCCACCCCTCGCCTGCTGGGCGCCCTGGCCGCGCTGGCCCTCGGCGCCGCCGCCCCGGCGCAGGCCGAAGAGGCGGTGCTGAACTTCTACAACTGGTCGGACTACATCGCCCCCGACGTCATCACCCACTTCGAGCGGGAAACCGGCATCCGCGTGCGCCGCGACACCTTCGACAGCAGCGAAATCCTGCACGCCAAGCTGGTGGCCGGCCGCACGGGCTACGACGTGGTCATCTCGTCCACCGGCTGGGCCGCCATGCAGGCCAAAGGCGGCCTGCTGCGGCCACTGGACAAGGCGCTGCTGCCCAACCTGAAGAACCTCGACCCCGCGCTCACCGCCCGGGCCGCGCAACTGGACCCCGGCAACCGCTACGCCGTCACCTGGCTGTGGGGCTACACCACGGTGGCCATCAACGTGGACCAGGTGCGCGCCGCGCTGGGCGACATGCCCCTGCCCGACAACGCCTGGGACTTGCTGTTCGCGCCCGCCTATGTGTCGCGGCTCAAGCGCTGCGGCGTGTCGTATCTGGACTCCGCCTCCGAGGTGCTGCCTGCCGCGCTGCACTACCTGGGCCGCCCGCTGGACACCAACAACCCCGCCGACTACGGCGCCGCGCTGGCGCTGCTGCAGGCCGTGCGGCCCTCGGTGACCTTGTTCAGCTCCACCGGCTACGTGGACGACCTCTCGCGTGGCGCGCTGTGCGTGGCCATGGGCTGGTCGGGCGACCTGCATCGCGCGGCCCAGCGCGCCGCCCACGAGAAAACCGGCCAGACCCTGCGCACCCTGCTGCCCAAGACGGGGGGCGTGATGTTCTTCGACACCATGGTCATCCCCGCCGACGCGCCGCACCCCGAGAACGCCCATCGCTTCATCGACTACATCCTGCGCCCGCAGGTGCATGCCGCGCTGACCAACCACCTGCACTACGCCAACCCCAACGCCGCGGCGCGCCGTTTCGTCGAGCCGGCCATCGGCACCGACCCCACCGTCTACCCCAGCGACGCCGAGATCGCCAGGATGAGCGTGCAGGGCGCGGTCAACAACGACACCTGCCGCCTGATGGCCCGCACGTTCAGTCGGTTCAAGTCGGGGTTGTGAGACAGACCCCCCCTACGCGATCACAGATCGCGCCCCCCCAGGGGGGCACTGCCAGTGGACCGGCCGAGCCGGATCCACGGCAGTCACCGGGTTGGTCGGTGGCGTAGTGAAGGGTGAGCGTGCTGGCCCTGCCGTTGTTGGATGCAGGTGGACGGCGGCCGAGCCGGATCCACGGCAGTCGCCGGGTTGGGTGGTGGCGCGGCCATCGTTGGGTACTGCCATGATGCGGCCATGATGAGCAAACGCCGATTGATGCAATGGGTGGCCGGCCTGAGCCTGCTGCCGCCGGCCTGGGCCCGTCGCGAGGAAGCGGCTGCGGGCTGGCGCCTGCCCGACGAGGCCGCGCCCCACGCCCGCACCTGGATGGCGTTCGGCGCGTCCGAAGCCATCTGGGGCCGGCGCCTGCTGCCCGGTGCCCGCGCCAGCCTGGCCCGGCTGGCGGGCGCCATCGTGCGCCACGAGCCGGTGACGCTGCTGGTGCGGCCCAAGGAGATGGCGCTGGCGCGCAGCATGGTCGATGCGCGCGTCACGTTGCTGGCCTGTCCGCTGGACGACTTGTGGATCCGCGACACCGGGCCGGTCTTCATCCGCAGCGCCCAGGGCGACAAGGCGGCGGTGGACCTCAATTTCAACGGCTGGGGCCGCAAACAAGCCCATGGCCGCGACGCCGAGGTGGCCGCCTTCGTCGCGCGGCAGGCCGGCGTGCGCCGGCTGGTGGCGCCGCTGGTGCTGGAGGGCGGCGGCGTGGAGGTCGATGGCGAGGGCACGGCCATCCTCACCGAAAGCTGCACGCTCAACACCAACCGCAACCCCGGCGTGTCCAAGGCCGAGTTCGAAGACCGGCTGATGCCGCTGCTGGGGCTGCGCAAAATCATCTGGCTGCCCGGCATCCGGGGTCAGGACATCACCGACGGCCACGTCGATTTCTACGCCCGCTTCGCCGCCCCCGGCGTGGTGCTGGCGGCGCAGGACGACGACCCCCGCTCGTTCGACCACGAGGTGACCCAGCGCCACCTGGAGCTGCTGCGCAGCGCCACCGACGCCCAGGGTCGCAAGCTCAAGGTGCTGCCGCTGCGCGCACCCGAGACGCTGCGCCAGCGCCGGCCGGGCAAGGACTTTGCCGCCGGCTACATCGGCTACTACGTCTGCAACGGCGCCGTCGTCATGCAGAGCTTTGGCGACGCCGCGGCCGATGCCGCCGCCCGCCGCACGCTGCAGGCCGCCTACCCGGGCCGCACCGTGGAGGCCATCGACTTCGACGGCGTGGCCGTGGGCGGTGGCACCATCCACTGCGCCACCCAGCAGGAGCCCGCATGACGCCACCCGAGGCCACGCCCCCGTTCGACATCAAAGACTACCGCCAGCCGCTGGTCACCTCGCTGGGCGTGGTGCTGGGTTTTCTGGTGGGGTTTCTGGGCCAGTGGATTGCCGAGCCCACCTTCAACATCCATGACGCCAGCGACGCCGTGCTGTTTGTTGGCTGCCTGGGCGGCGTGGCGCTGCTGGTGACGGCGCTGTGGCGCATGCTCAGCCCCGACGCCGCGCTGCGCACCCTGCCCGGCTACCGGCGCACGCTGACGGTCTACATGGCCGGCGTGGTGCTGCCGTTTGTCAGCTTGCTGGTGGCCGCGTTCATCTGAGCGGCCAAGCGCCCTGGCGCCGCAGCGCGGGGCGTGACTGTCGGTCAGGTTGACGCCCTGCCGCACAGCCTCCTGCACGGCGCGCAGTTGCTGGAAGTTCATGGCGCCATTGAGGTGGCCCCGGGTGCCCCCGCGTGCTGCGGTTTTCGGCTTTGCTTGTGCGGTGGGCGCATAAGCGGGAGGTGTTGGGCGGGGCTGGCCAGCGCCTGGCGGTGGGGCCTCCTCTTCGACCCGCACCCCCTTGCGGGTGAGCGGCGTCATCACCCCCCTCTTTCGGGGGTAGTGCTGGGGCTGGCCCACCGCACGCATAAGTGATAGAAGGATGTGTGACCTCGATTGCGCGCCGCCGTCCCCTGCAGCGCCTGCTGCACGAGGGCCGCGCTTGGCTGTCGTGGCTGGGCCTGTCGATGGCGGCCGTGGTGGCGCTCACGGGGGCAGGCCTCGCCCTGGTGCTGTACCTGGCGCGCGCCGCCGCGGCGGTGCAGATACAGGGTACGGCCGAACTCAAGGCGCAGGTCGTGGGCAACTGGGTGCGCGAGCGGCAAGGCGACCTCAATCTGCTGTCGCGCAGCCCGATCTGGGGCGACTACTACCAGCGCTGGCGTGGCCGCGGCAACGAGGAAGCCGGCCGCGTGCTGCTGCAACGCATGGAGGAGTGGCGCGCGGCCTACAGCTATGACGCCATGCTGCTGCTGGACGAGCACGGCACGGTTCTGTGGCGTTCGGCGCCGGGCCTGGAGGCCGGTGCACGGGTGCAGGCGGTCGTGGCGGAGGGCTCGCTGGCGAAGATGATCAATCCCTATGCCAGTGCGGGGCGCGTGTTCGTGGACTTCGTCGTGCGGCTGCCGCGCAGCGACGGCGGGCCGCCACCGGCACTGGTGCTGCGCGCGGACGCGCAGAACTACCTGATGCTGCTGCTGAGTGCCTGGAACTCGCCTGTGCGCAGCGGCGATGCACGGATGTCCTGGCGCGAGGGCGACGCGGTGTTCATCCTGCGCGCGGGCCAACCCGAGTTGGGCGAGCGCCGGGAGGTCGCGCACCTGGTTCGCGCCAAGCCCTATCAGGCTGCGGTGCAGATGCTGAGTGGGCGGGTGCCCGAGGGCGTGGTCTTCGATGTACGGGACCTCAGTGGTCAGCGCTACATCGTCTCCGGTCACCATGTTCCGGGCAGCGGCTGGATGCTGATCGCCGGCAGGAGCTACGCCCAGATACTGGGCGAAGCGCTGCTGCCCGCAGCGGCGGTGGGCACGGCCGGACTTCTGGGGGCACTGGCTGTGGTGGGGCTGTCGCTGATGCGGCGCCATCGCCAGGCGCTGGCGCAGTCGGAGTCCGTGCGCCAGGCGCAGGCCAGCCGGCTGGAGGCGCTGACACTGCTGGAAACCGTGGTCGAGGCGATGGGTGACGCCATCATCGTGCGCGACCTGGAGCAGCGCGTCCTGGTGGCCAATCGCGAAGCTGAGCACCTGAGCGGACTTCAGGCCGCGGATCTGGTGGGGCAGGTGCATCCGCAAACGCTGCTCGCCCAGGATCACAGCAAGGAGATCCTGGCCGCATGCCGCCGCGCCGTGGCAGAGAACGTGCAGGTTCACATCCCGGACTGCCTCCAGCGCACCGCCGGCGGTACGCGGCTGCTCGACGCCACGACCGGACCGCTGCACGACGCGCAGGGGGCGGTCAACGGCCACTACCTGATCCTGCGCGACCTCACCGAGCAGCGCCGCAACGAGCGGGCGTTGCGCGAGAGCGAGCAGCGGCTGGCGCTGAGCCTCGACGGCGCGGGGCTGGGCTCCTGGGAATGGCAGATTCCCAGCGACACCCTGCGCATCAGCGAGCGATCGGCCCAGATGATGGGCCTGCCGCAGCAGGCGGTGATGCCCCGCCAGGACTGGCTGCAGCGGGTGCATCCCGACGATCTGCAGGCGCTGGGCGCCGCACCGCCGGACCGCTTCGACAACGAGGTGGGGATGTCCACGGTCGAGTTCCGCATTCGGCATCAGGATGGCGGTTGGGTCTGGCTCCACTCGGCGGGCCGCACGATCGGGCACGACGCGGCGGGCCATCCCCTGCGGGCCGTGGGCATCCACATGAACATCACCGAGCGCAAGCGCCAGGAGGAGGAGCTGCGCGCTCATCGCGAGCACCTGGAGGCGATGGTGGCGCAGCGCACGGCCGAACTGGTCGAGGCGCGGGCGCGGGCCGAGGAGGGAAGCTGGGCCAAGAGCCGCTTCGTGGCCAACATGAGCCACGAGATCCGCACGCCGATGAACTCGATCCTGGGGCTGGCCGGGCTGCTGCGGCAGCAGGGGGCGACGCCAGCGCAGGCATTGCAGCTGGACAAGATCGTGACTGCCGGGCGCCACCTGCTGGACATCCTCAACGACATCCTGGATCTGTCCAAGATCGAGGCCAACAAGCTGGCGCTGGAAGTGGTGGACTTCTCGTTGCCGACCATCATGGATCAGGTGCGCTCGATCACCCTCCTGCCGGCCGAGGTCAAAGGCCTGGCGCTCACCTTCGACGACGGTGCGCCCGCCGTGCCGGCGTGGCTGCGCGGCGACCCCACGCGGCTGCGCCAGGCCATGCTGAACTATGTCGGCAACGCGCTCAAGTTCACCGAGCGCGGCAGCGTGGCGGTGCGGGTGCAGCTGGTGCGGGCGCAGGGCGAGACACTGCTGCTGCGCTTTGAGGTGGAGGACACCGGGCCGGGGCTGGAGCCGCGGCAATTGGAGCGGCTGTTCGACAGCTTTGAGCAGGGTGATGCCTCGACCACGCGGCGCCATGGCGGCACCGGGCTGGGGCTGGCGATCGTGCGGCGGCTGGCCGTGCTGATGGGCGGCGAGGCCGGCGTCGACAGCGCGCTCGGGCGCGGCAGCCGCTTCTGGTTCACCGCGCAGCTGCAACGCGGCACCGCGCAGGAGGCCGCGCCGCAGCCCGAGGCGGCCAACGCGGCCGCGGCGCTGCGCGAGCACCACGCGGGCGCGCGCGTGCTGTTGGCCGAGGACAACGAGGTCAACCGCATGCTGGGCGTGGGCATGCTGGAGGCGGTCGGCCTGCAGGCCGACACCGCTGTGGACGGCGAGCAGGCCGTGCGCAAGGTGCTGGCCGCGCCGCCGGCGCTGGTGCTGATGGACATCCAGATGCCGGGCATGGACGGACTGGCGGCCACGCGCGAGATCCGCAGCCACAAGGCGCTGCGCGCGCTGCCCATCGTGGCCATGACGGCCAGCGCCTTTAGCGAGGACAGGACCAACTGCCTGGCTGCTGGCATGAATGATTTCGTGACCAAGCCGGTGGATCCGCCGGTCCTCTATGCCAAGCTGCTGCACTGGCTGGATCTGGAGGAGGCCACGCTGGCGGCGGGCTGGCAAGGCGACGGAACGAAGTTGGCGCCTTGATTGCGAAGCCGTATCAAACCTTGGCCGCACGGCGAACGCGCCACACAATACGCGCGCCCTATCGCCGCTTCGGATTTCGGCTCCTTCATGTTGCTCGCCGCTGCTTTCATCGTCTTCGCCACCGGTTGTGCGCACTCCTACCTGGGCGAGCGCTTCCTGCTCGTGCGCCTGCTCAAGCGCGACAACCTGCCCAGGCTCTTCGGCGGAACGGCGTTCACCGCCGGGACACTGCGCTTCGCCTGGCATCTCACCACGGTGGCCTGGTGGGCCATGGCGCTGCTGCTGGTGTTCGCCTCAAGGGCGGAGTTGTCGACAGCGACCGTTCTGCGCGTGATCGGTGGCGCCGCCCTGGTTTCGGCGGCCTTCCCCATCGTCTTCACGCGCGGCAGGCACCTGTCGTGGGTCGCGTTTCTCATCGTGGCAGCGCTGGTCTTTCTCGCAGCGTGAAGTCGGGCCACCCGCCCGAACGGGCATGTTCCCCACCCAGCCACAGGCCGGCGCTGCATCCCAGGCAATACTGCGCCACCGCGCGTGGCCGACTCCTGGCCGGCGCAGCCACGCGGCTGGAGCCCCCATGAAGCTGACCGACTTTCCGTTTCTGTCCTGGCCGCACACCCTGACCCTGCTGCGCGTGGCCACGGCGCTGTTTTTCATGGTGCACGCGCTGTCCCGCATCCTGCTGGGGACGATAGGGCGGTTTGGCGGCTTCATGGAGTCGGCCGGGTTCCCCCACGGCGTGTACTGGGTCTGGGCCATCACCGTCAGTGAGTTGGTGGCCGGCACCTTGTTGATCTGCAACCGCCACGTCCGGCTGGCGGCCTCGGTGCTGTTCACCGTGGCGGCGGGGGGCATAGTGCTGATTCACCGCCATTTCGGCTGGTTCGTGGGCGAGCACGGCACCGGAGGCAGTGAGTACAGCGTGGCGCTGATGGTGTTGCTGCTGGTCATCGCGGCCGCCGATCGCGAGGCGCACCGCCGCACCGGCTGAAAGGGGCGCCGCCGGGGCCTGGCGGGGCGAGCCGGTGCCATCGTTTGGTCTGGCGGTCAAACCACGTTTTTTTTGGCGCTTACCGCAGGCGCGCTCAAGTCAGACTTTGAGGTGTCGAAGAAGCCGTCTGATCGCAGCCGGCCGTCGGACGCAGACCCCTGCGCCAGCAATAACCCCACTGTGTGAGCTCCAAAGGAACTTTTCATGCGCAACAACCAGCCAGTCACCCAGCGCGAATACGAATTCCAGGCCGATGCCACGCTGATGTCCACCACGGACACGCAAAGCCACATCACCTACGCCAACGCCGCCTTCATCACCGTCAGCGGCTTCGACCGTGAAGAAATCATGGGGCAGCCGCACAACATGGTGCGCCACCCCGACATGCCGCGCGAGGCGTTTGCCGACATGTGGGCCACGATGAAGGCGGGGCGCTCATGGACGGCGCTGGTCAAGAACCGGCGCAAGAACGGCGACCACTACTGGGTGCGCGCCAATGCCACGCCCGTGCTGCGCGGCGGCCAGGTCACTGGTTACATGTCGGTGCGCACCAAGCCCTCACGCCAGGAGATCGAGGGGGCCGAGACGCTGTACCGCGAGTTCCGCGAGGGCCGCGCCGGCAGCCGCCGCTTTCACCAGGGGCTGATTCTGCGCACCGGGCTGATGGCCTGGACGTCGTGGTCCAAGACGCTGCCCGCCCGCTGGCGCCTGCGCCTGCCGGTCTACCTGCTGGGCGCCGCCGCCGTGGGTGGCGCGGCGACCGCCGGGCTGACGGGCGTGGCGCTGGCCGCGTTTGCCGGCGGCGCGGCCGTGCTCAGCCTGGTGACCTCGCTGTTGCTGGAGGCCCAGGTCTCCCGCCCGCTGGAGCAGGTGCTCAAGCAGGCGCTGAGCGTGGCGGCGGGCCAGCCCGGCGAAAACGTGCACCTGAACCGGGTCGATGAGATCGGCATGATTCTGCGTGCCGTCAACCAGTCGGGGCTGAACCTGCGCTCGCTGGTGGACGACGTCAGCGAACAGATCACCGGGGTGCAGACCGCCAGCGGCGAGATCGCCCAGGGCAACAACGACTTGAGTGCCCGCACCGAGCAGACGGCCTCCAGCCTGCAGGAGACGGCCGCCTCCATGGAGCAGATGACCTCCACGGTCAAGAACAACGCCGACACGGCCCGCGAGGCCGCCCAGCTGGCCAGCGGCGCCACCCGGGCGGCCGCCGACGGCGGCGCGGTGGTGGGCCAGGTGGTCGACACGATGCGCGACATCAGCACGTCCAGCAAGCGCATCGCCGACATCATCGGCGTCATCGACAGCATCGCCTTCCAGACCAACATCCTGGCGCTGAACGCCGCCGTGGAAGCCGCCCGCGCGGGTGAGCAGGGCCGGGGCTTTGCGGTGGTGGCCGGCGAGGTGCGCAGCCTGGCGCAGCGCAGTGCCGAGGCCGCCAAGGAGATCAAGTCGCTGATCGGCGACAGCGTGGACAAGGTCGAGAACGGCGCCCGCCAGGTCAACGAGGCCGGGCAGGCCATGGGCGAGATCGTCTCGCAGGTCAAGCGCGTCAATGACTTGATCGCCGAGATCAGCAACGCCACCACCGAGCAGTCGGGCGGCATCAGCCAGGTCAACATCGCGGTCTCGCAGCTCGACCAGGTCACGCAGCAGAACGCCGCGCTGGTGGAAGAGACCACCGCCGCCGCCGAGGCCATGAAAGGCCAGGCCGGTCGTCTGGCCGAGGCCGTGGCGGTGTTCAAGGGCTGAGCGCCGGGCAGCCCGGGGGCCGCCGCCTTAAAATGGCGGGTTCTTCGCAGCCCCTGGATATGCCCATGACCCGCTGTGTCTTTGCGGCCGCCGTCTCGGCGGCCTTGCTGTTGGGTGCCTGCGCGGCACCCGCGCCCGACACCTCCCCGACCCGCCGCTTTGCCGCCCACACGCTGCGCGGCGAGCTTGCCTTTACGGCGCCGCCCGAGGTGCTGCTCAACGGCCAGCCCACGCGGCTGGCGCCTGCCGCCCGCGTGCGCGGGCCCGACGACATGGGCGTCGCGCCCAGCCTGCTGGCCGGCCAGCGCGTGGTCGTCAACTACACCACCGACCTGATGGGCCAGCCGCTGGAGATCTGGCTGCTGCGGCCCAGCGAGGCCGCCAGCGTCTGGCCGCGCAGCCGCGCCGAGGCCCAGGCCTGGGCCTTCGACGCCACCACCCAGACCTGGAGGCGGCCATGAGCAGTAAGAAAGTGTTCATCCGCACCTTTGGCTGCCAGATGAACAGCTACGACTCGGACAAGATGGCCGACGTGCTGCGCGAGGCCGAAGGCTACGAGCCCACCACCGACGTCAACGAGGCCGACCTGGTGCTGTTCAACACCTGCTCGGTGCGCGAGAAGGCGGCCGAGAAGATGTTCTCCGACCTGGGCCGGGTCAAGCACCTGAAAGACAAAGGCGTGCTGATCGGCGTGGGCGGTTGCGTGGCCAGCCAGGAGGGCGAGGCCATCGTTGCGCGCGCGCCCTATGTGGACATCGTCTTCGGCCCGCAGACGCTGCACCGGCTGCCGCAACTGATCGATGCGCGGCGCAGCCAGCGCCGCGCCCAGGTGGACGTGAGCTTTCCCGAGATCGAGAAGTTCGACCACCTGCCGCCGGCCCGCGTCGAGGGCGCCAGCGCCTTCGTCTCCATCATGGAGGGCTGCTCCAAGTACTGCACCTATTGCGTGGTGCCGTACACGCGCGGCGAAGAGGTCTCGCGCCCGCTGGACGACGTGCTGACCGAGGTGGCCGGCCTGGCCGCGCAAGGCGTCAAAGAGGTGACGCTGCTGGGCCAGAACGTCAACGCCTGGCGCGGCACCATGGGTGGCACGGCCGACAAGGCCGACTTCGCGCTGCTGCTGGATTACGTGGCCGACGTGCCCGGCATCGAGCGCATCCGCTACACCACCAGCCACCCCAACGAGTTCACGCCGCGGCTGATCGAGGCCCATGCGCGCATCGCCAAGCTGGCCAGCCACCTGCACCTGCCGGTGCAGCATGGCAGCGACCGCATCCTCTCGGCCATGAAGCGCGGCTACACCGCGCTGGAGTACAAGGCCCTGGTGCGCAAGCTGCGCGCGGCGCGGCCCGACCTCAGCCTGTCGTCCGACTTCATCGTCGGCTTTCCGGGTGAGACCGAGGCCGACTTTGCCCAGTTGATGAAGCTGCTGGCCGACGTGGGGTTCGATGCCTCGTTCAGCTTCATCTACAGCCCCCGCCCCGGCACACCGGCCGCCAACCTGCCCGACGACACGCCGCACGCCGTCAAGCTGGCCCGGCTGCAAACCCTGCAGGCCGAACTGGAGCGCGGCTACAAGGCCATCAGCGACGCCATGGTGGGCCAGGTGCGGCGCGTGCTGGTCGAGGGGCCGTCGCGCAAAAACCCGGCCGAGCTGATGGGCCGCACCGTCTGCAACCGCATCGTCAACTTCGCCGCACCGGCGCGGCTGGTGGGCCAGTTCGTGGACGTCACCCTGACCCAGGCCTACCCGCACTCGCTGCGCGGCGAGGTGGTGGTGCGGGAGACCCAGCCGGGGTAGCAGACGCACGCACCCGCCGGCCGGCCGGCCGGCCGGCCGTGTCAACCGGTCGGCGACCTTGGCGTTGACGGATGACAACGGCATTGCGAATCATTCGCATTATTGTTGTTATGATGGCAGTCGCCCATGTCGACCGCCGCCATCCCCTCTTTCGCTGCGCCTGAATTCGCCCGCCCGCCGTCGCCGGGGGTGTTGGCGGCCATCGTGGCCGCCCATGTGCTGGCCATCTGGGGGCTGCTGCAACTGGATGGGCTGCGCCGCACGCTGGCCGAGCAGGTGCCGCTGATGGTCAGCCTGGTGAGCGCGCCCACGGTCACGCCAACGCCGCAGCCGGTGGCCCTGGCTGCGCCGCCCCAGACCCCGCTGCCGCCGCAGCGCGCGGTGGTGGTGCCCGAGATCACCGTGGTGCACCCGACGGCACCGCCCGCGCCGCAACCGGTGGCGCTGCCAGCCCCGGCCCCCGCGCCCGTGGCCGCATCGGCGCCCGTGGCCCTGGTGGCCCCCGCGCCGGTCGAGCCCCCGACGCCGACCCTGGTGCACCTGGAGTCCAACCAGATCGCCTTCCTGCGCGAGCCGCAACTGGTCTACCCGCCGCTGTCGGTGTCGCGCCGCGAATCGGGCACCGTGGTCGTGCGGGTGCGGGTCGATGCGCAAGGCCAGATGCAGGAGGTGCGTGTCGAGCGCTCCTCGGGCTACGAGCGCCTGGACGCCGCCGCCCTGTCCGCCATGCGCACGGCCCGCTTCAAACCCCATGTGGTGCGCGGCCGCCCCACCCCCTTCGTGGCACTCAAGCCCATGGTCTTCGACCTCGGCTGAAGCCCCTTCCCTCCACCCCATCCGCCAGCGTTACGCCAGCCGCCAACCAGCGGACAAGTCCGCTTTTGCCCTAAAACCAACAATGACTTCTACCCCCGATCTGCGCCACATGGCGCTGCTGCCCCTGGGCGCACTGGCCGCCGGCATGGCCCTGGCCCAGACGCCCGCTGCCGAGCCGGCCGTGCTGCCGCCCACCACCGTCAAGGCCAGCCCGGCCCCGGCGGACAAGGACAACGTGCAGGCCACCACCACCCGCATCGGCAAGGGCGAGCAGGCGCTGCGCGACGTGGCCCAGTCGGTGACCGTGGTCACCGAGCGGCTGATGGACGACCGCCAGCTCGACACCGTCAAGGATGCGCTGCGCCAGACGGCCGGCATCAGCTTCCTGGCCGCCGAGGGCAGCGAAGAAGACATCCGCCTGCGCGGCTTTGCGCTGCAAAGCACGGGCGACGTCTTTGTGGACGGCATGCGCGACGCCGCCTTCTACGACCGCGACACCTTCTTCCTCGACCGCGTGGAGGTGTTGCGCGGCTCGGCTTCCATGCTGTTCGGGCGCGGCTCCACCGGCGGCGCGGTGAACCAGGTCACCAAGGCGCCCTTCCTGATGAACCAGAGCAATGTGGCTGTCACGCTGGGCAGCGGCGGCCTGCGCCGTGGCGTGGGCGACTTCAACCTGGTGCTGGGCAGCAACTCGGCCGTGCGCATGGGCGTGATGAACACCGTGGCCGACAACGACGGCACCGGCTCCAGCCTGAACAAGAGCGGCATGGCCATCGCCTACCGCTGGGGCATCGGCGAGACCGACGAAATCTCGGCCAGCGTCTACCGGCTGCAGAACGACAACGGCATGAACTACGGCCTGCCGTGGATACGCCCCACGCACACGGCCGACCTCAGCACCACGACGATGCTGCCACTGCCCTCCGATGCCTATTACGGCATGGCCAGCGACGTCAACGCCGGCAGCGCCACGCTGCTGACGCTGGGCCACACCCACCGTTTCAGCCACGACGTGGAGCTGACCACGCGGCTGCGCCACGGCCGCTACGAGCGCGACCAGCGCGCCAGCACCATTCGCCTGTGTGGCCCCCGGACCAACCTTCCCAGCACCCCCGGTGCCCCCGTCACCTACACGCCCAGCGCGCTGTGCCCCGAGCGACTGGTGCCCATGTCGCTGGCGGACTTCGGCCCCGACACCAAACTCACGCGCGGCAGCCAGCTCAAGATCCAGGACTTGCAGACCACCGCGCTGCAAAGCGACCTCTCGGCCCGCTTCAACGCGCTAGGCCTGCGCCACGAGCTGCTGGCCGGCCTGGACGCCGCCGTCGAGACCAAGACCGTCTACGCCGCCCGCAGCAGCGCCCAGGGTGGGGTGACGCTGACCAAGCCACTGACCACGGTGGGCGCGCCAGACGATGGCGCATGGGTGGACGAGGCCTCGCGCGTGCTGCGCGAGTCCAGCCACTACCGCGCGCGCAACCTGGGCGTCTACGTGCAGGACCTGATCCAGGTGGCCGAACACTGGAAGGTGCTGGCCGGCCTGCGCTGGGACAAGCTCAGCGGCGACTATGACACCTACGCCATCCCCACCACCGCACCCGGCCCGGTAACCACCAGCACCTATCAGATGAACGTGGCCGAGTGGAGCCAGCGCCTGGGCCTGCTGTACCAGCCCAGCGAGCAGTGGTCGCTGCACGCCTCAGGGGCCACCTCGTTCAACACCTCGGGCGATGCCTACTCGCTGACGTCTGCCAACAAGGACATCCCGCCCGAGAAGGCCATCAACCTGGAGGTGGGCGCCAACTGGGCCTCGGTGGACGGACGCTTCTCGGCCCGCATGGCGGCCTTCCGGTCCACCAAGCTGCACGAGCGCAACACCGATCCGCTGGTCACCGACCTGGTCACGCTGTCGGGCAAACGGCACGTGGCCGGCTTTGAAGTGGACCTGGCCGGCCGCCTGACGCCCGGCTGGGAGGTTTTTGCCTCCTACATGTGGCTGCCGGTGGCCAAGATCGACAAGGCCGCCACCTGCATCCCCGGCAGCCCCTGCCTGCAGACCGAGCAGGAGGGCAGCCGCCCCTCGCTGACGCCCCGCCACAGCGGCAGCCTCTGGACCACCTACCAGCTGACACCCGCCTGGCGCGTCGGCGCCGGCCTCAACGCCCGCAGCAGCCAGACGCCCAACCGCAACCCGGGCTGGGCCGCGCCCCGCTTCGTCACCGGCGAGCTGATGGTGGAGTGGGCCGTCATCCCCGAGCAGTTCAAGCTCCAGGCCAACCTCAGCAACGTCACCGACAAGCGCTACGCCGATGCGCTCTACAGCGGCCACTACATCCCCGGTGCCGCGCGGCGGCTGGACGTGACCGGCACCTGGCGGTTCTGATGCGCATCGCCCAGGTCATCAGCGCCGCCGACGCGGCCACCTTGCGCGCCGAACTGGCGGCGGCCGACTGGCAGGACGGCCGCGTCAGCGCCGGCAGCCAGGCGGCCACCGTCAAGCGCAACCGCCAACTGCCGGCCGGCCCGCTGGCCCAGCGCGTGCAGACCCAGGTGCTGGCCGCGCTGGAGCGCCAACCGCTGTTCCTGTCGGCCGCGCTGCCGCTGCGCATCTTTCCGCCGCACATCAACCGCTACGGCGTGGGCGAGCACTACGGCGACCACGTGGACAGCGCCGTGCGGCTGCTGGCCAACGGCACGCGGCTGCGCACCGACCTGTCGGCCACGCTGTTCCTCAGCGAGCCCGAGGACTACGACGGCGGCGAGCTCATCGTCGAGCAGGGCAACGGCATCAAGCTGGCCGCAGGCGATCTGGTGCTCTACCCCGCCACCCAGGTGCACCGCGTCACCCCGGTGACGCGGGGCGAGCGGCTGGCCGCCTTCTTCTGGGTGCAAAGCCTGGTGCGCAGCAACGAGCAGCGGCGGCTGCTGTTCGAGCTGGACATGAGCATCCTGGCCTTGCGCCAACGCCTGGGCGAGGATGAGGAAACCCTGCGCCTGATGGCCGTCTACCACCAACTGCTGCAGCAATGGAGCCAGACCTGAGCTACTTCGACGCGGTGGCCGGCGCGGGCCTGACCCACGCCGCCAACCGCGCCGACTGGGACGCGCTGCGCCTGGCGCCGCGCGTGCTGCGCCCGCTGGCCGACTGCACCACCCGCTGCCAACTGGCGGGCCGCGCCCTGCCCCACCCGCTGCTGCTGGCCCCGGTGGCCTTGCAGCGGCTGGCCCACCCCGAGGGCGAGCTGGCCACCGCGCTGGCCGCCGCCGCCCAGGGCGCGGGCCTGGTGCTGTCGTGCCAGAGCAGCGTGGCGGTGGAGCAGGTGGCGCGCGCCTACGCGGGCGAGGCCGACTGCGGCCCGCTGTGGTTCCAGCTCTATCACCTGGGCGACTGGGCGCTGACCCAGGCCCTGGCGCAACGCGCCGCCGACGCCGGCTGCGAGGCGCTGGTGCTGACGGTGGACGCGCCGCTGCAAAGCCCGCGCGCGCCGCTGCCCCCCGGCGCCCAGGCCGTGCACCTGCCACCCGGCTTTGGCCAGGGCAGCGCGGCCACGCTGCTGGCTGGCGCGCCCACCTGGGACGACGTGGCGCGGCTGGTGCGCGACGCGCCGCTGCCGCTGTGGCTCAAAGGCGTGCTGCACCCGGCCGATGCGCAGCAGGCGCAGGCGCTGGGGGTGGCCGGCGTCATCGTCTCCAACCATGGCGGGCGGGCGCTGGACGGCGCCGTCTCCACGGCGCGCGCGCTGCCCGCCGTGCGCGCCGCCGTGGGCGCCGACTACCCGTTGCTCGTGGATGGCGGCATCCGCAGCGCCAGCGACGTGCTCAAGGCACTGGCCTTGGGCGCGGATGCCGTGCTGCTGGGCCGCCCGCAGGTGCAGGCGCTGGCGGCCGGCGGCGCGGCCGGCGTGGCGCAGTGGCTGCGCCGATTGCAGGACGAACTCCTCATCGCACTGGCCCAGGCGGGCTGTGCCAGCCCGGCCGCCGTCAGCGCCGATACGTTGTGGCCCACAGCGTGAGGGCCACGGTCAGCACCAGCGCACCATAGGCCGCCATGGTGCCCTCGCGGCCCGTCAGGGCCAACAGGGCCAGCCACACGGCCACCGCCACCGCAACCGTCCAGCCCAGCGCACGGCGGGCGGGCCAGCGCCGCCACACCGCCGCAGCCAGCACGGCCGTGAGCAAGGCCACGCCCAGCGGGGTGGCCAGCAGGTTGAGGGCATGCCAGAAGGCTTGGGACACATCCATAGCGGACAAATTTTATAATCCGGGGATATGAGTGTTTTCGCGCTCGGTCTCAACCACACCACGGCCCCGTTGGATATCCGGGGCCGCTTTGCGTTCGCCCCCGAACAACTGCCTGCCGCGCTCAAGGCGCTGGCCCAACGCTGCGGCGCCAACGAGGCGCGGGCGCCCGAGGCCGCGCTGCTGTCCACCTGCAACCGCACCGAGCTGTATGTGGCCGCGCCGGCGCACAGCCAGACCCTGGTGCAGCCGGCGCTGGCCTGGCTGGCCGAGCAGGGCAGCGTGGGCGAGCACGCGCTGCGCGACCACACCTATGTGCTGGCCGACCGCGACGCCGCGCGCCATGCGTTTCGCGTCGCCTCGGGGCTGGACTCCATGGTGCTGGGCGAGGCGCAAATCCTCGGCCAGATGAAGGACGCGGTGCGCGGCGCCGACGACGCCGGCACGCTGGGCACCACGCTGCACCAGCTGTTCCAGCGCAGCTTCTCGGTGGCCAAGGAAGTGCGCACCGCCACCGAGATCGGCGCCCACTCCATCAGCATGGCGGCGGCGGCGGTGCGGCTGGCCGGCCAGTTGTTTGAAGACTTGCGCGACATCCGCGTGCTGTTCGTCGGCGCGGGCGACATGATCGAGTTGGTGGCCACCCACTTTGCCGCGCGCCAGCCCAAGGCCATGGCCGTGGCCAACCGCACGCTGGAGCGCGGCGAGAAGCTGGCCTCGCGGTTTGGCGCCACGGCGTTGCGCCTGGCCGATCTGCCGCAGTGCCTGCACGAGTACGACGCCATCGTCTCGTGCACCGCCAGCAGCCTGCCGCTGATCGGCCTGGGCGCCGTGGAGCGGGCGCTGAAGGCCAGGCGCCGCCGGCCCATGTTCATGGTCGATCTGGCGGTGCCACGCGACATCGAGCCCGAGGTGGCCCGCCTGCCCGACGTCTACCTCTACACCGTGGATGACCTGGTGGGCGTGGTGCAGACCGGCGGCGAGCGCCGCCAGGCGGCCGTGGCCCAGGCCGAAGCCATCATCGACGCCGGCGTGCTGAGCTTCTCGCATTGGCTGGACCAGCGCGCCAGCGTGCCGCTGATCCAGGCGCTGGGCCAGCAAAGCGCGCAGTGGCGCAGCGCCGAGCTGGCCCGGGCACGCAAGCTGCTGGCCAAGGGTGCGCCGGTCGAGCAGGTGCTGGAGGCGCTGGCCCAGGGCATCACGCAGAAGATGCTGCACGGCACGCTGGCCGAGCTGCACGCGGCCGAAGGCGAGCAGCGGGCGCAACTGGCGCACACCGTCTCGCGGCTGTTTCTGCGGGCCAACGCCCGCGACCCCAAGTGACGCCGGCGCTGCGCCAGCAGCTCGATCGCCTGACCCTGCGCCTGGCCGAGCTCGATGCCTTGCTGGCCGACCCGGCCGTGATGCAGGACATGGCCCGCTTTCGCCAACTGGCCCGCGAGCAGGCCGATTGCGCCATGGTGGTGGGCTTGTGGCGCCGCGTGCTGCAGCGCGAGGCCGACGCGGCCAGCGCCCACGAGCTGCTGGCCGATGCCGACATGGCGGTGCTGGCGCGCGAGGAGATTGCCAGCGCCGAGACCGAGCTGGCCGCACTGCACGCCGAGCTGCAGACCGCGCTGCTGCCGCGCGACCCCGACGACGAGCGTCCGGCCTATGTGGAGATCCGCGCCGGCACGGGTGGCGACGAATCCGCCTTGTTTGCCGGCGACCTCACCCGCATGTACCTGCGCTTTGCCGACCGCCAGGGCTGGCGCACCGAGGTGGTCAGCGAAAGCGCTGCCGAGCTGGGCGGCTACAAAGAGGTGGTGCTGCGCTTTGAGGGCGAGCGCGTCTACGAGGCCATGAAGTTCGAATCGGGCGGCCACCGCGTGCAGCGGGTGCCCGTCACCGAGGCCCAGGGCCGCATCCACACCAGCGCCTGCACAGTGGCCGTGCTGCCCGAGCCCGACGAGGCCGAGGCCGTGACACTGAACCCGGCCGAGCTGCGCATCGACACCTTCCGCGCCAGCGGCGCCGGCGGCCAGCACATCAACAAGACCGACAGCGCCATCCGCATCACCCACCTGCCCACCGGTCTGGTGGCCGAATGCCAGGACGACCGCAGCCAGCACCGCAACAAGGCCAAGGCCCTGGCCGTGCTGCAGGCGCGGCTGCAGGCGCGCGAGCGCGACGAGCGGCTGGCCAAGGAGGCCGCCACGCGCAAGGCGCTGGTGGGCTCGGGCGACCGCAGCGACCGCATCCGCACCTACAACTTCCCCCAGGGCCGCCTGACCGACCACCGCATCAACCTGACGCTGTACAAACTGGCGGCGGTGATGGATGGCGACCTCGGCGACGTGATTGCCGCGCTGCGCGCCGCCCGCGCCCAGCAGCAGATGGCCGAGCTGGAAGCCGGCCTGTGACGCTGGCCGAGCTGTTGCGCGCGGCGCAAGCCCAGGGCGTGGCGCGCAGCGACGCGCTGGGGCTGATGGGCCACGTGCTGGGGCGCGAGCGCACCTGGCTGATTGCCCACGACGACCACGCGCCCGATGCCGGCCAGCGGCAGGCCATCGAGGCGCTGCTGGCCCGCCGCGCGGCCGGCGAGCCCTATGCCTACCTGGTCGGCCAGCGCGAGTTCTTCGGCCTCACGCTGGCCGTCAGCCCGGCCGTGCTGGTGCCGCGCCCCGAGACCGAGCTGCTGGTGGCGTGGGCGTTGGCCGTCTGCCCCCAGCCGGCGCGGGTGCTGGACCTGGGCACCGGCAGCGGCGCCATCGCGCTGGCGCTGGCCTCGCGCGGCCTGGCCGTCACCGCCACCGACGCCAGCGCCGCGGCGCTGGCCGTGGCCGGCGCCAACGGCCAGCGGCTGGGTTTGACGGCGACCTGGCAGCAAGGCTCCTGGTGGCAGGCGGTGCAGGGCGCGCCGCCGTTCGACCTCATCGTCAGCAACCCGCCTTACGTGGCCGAGGGCGACGCCCATCTGGCGGCGCTGCGGCACGAGCCGATCGCCGCGCTGACGGCGGGGCTGGATGGCCTGGCCGACCTGCGCACCATCGTGGCCGAGGCACCCGCCCACCTGAAGCCGGGTGGCTGGCTGCTGCTGGAGCATGGCTTCGACCAGGGCCCCGCCGTGCGGGCGCTGCTGGCCGAAACCGGTTTCGCCGCGATCCAGACCCGACCTGACTTGGCCGGGCTGGATCGGTGCAGCGGGGGCCGCTACGGCGTCAGGTCGTAGCGGTTGGTGCGGTATTGGTCGTCGACCGGTGAGAGCAGATGCTCCAGCACGAAGTTGCTGGCGCCGCTGCGGTGCAGCAAGGTCCATTCGCGCAGCACGTAGGAGCAGGTGTCGCCCGCCGGGCATTGCGCCAGGTACTGCCCAAGCCGCTGGCTGTAGTAGTACTCGATGTGCAGCACGCCGTCGGCACCCAACCTCCACCACAACGGGCGACCAACCGTCACTGTGCCGTCCAGCAGATGGTTTTCCTGTCTGCCGGTGCCGCCGGCCTCCAGGCGGTAGTAGACGAGGCCCCAATCCGTGACCAGGCCCGCGTTGGTCTGGCTCAACCACAGCCCAGGCACGGTGTCCGTCGTAAAGCCCACTGTCGTGGTCCGGGGCACGATCAACGCATCGACCGTTTTGGCGGGCACCAACGCGCCGCCTTCACCGGACTGCCAGGTGCGAATCAGCCAACGCTCGTCCCCCAGCGCGCCGACGCGCAGGCGGCTGAACCATAGCTGGCCGCCATCGGGGTAGCGGAGCGTCACGCCCTGGTCGTCACGCACCCAAGTCACGCCGATGCCGCTGCGCGCCAGCGTGCCGCTGCCATCGGCATTCAGGGTCAGCACATCCTGCGTTTCTTTCAACTGCACCTCAAGACCGGGCACGCCGGCCCAGGCGTGACTGGTCAACTCGGTCGCGCTCGGGGCCACCAACCGGGTTTCATCGACGTATTGATTGATGTAGGAGCCGGAGTCGTACGGCTGCGCCTCGCCATTCCCATCGAGCCAGGTGCCGTAGCCGCCGAAGTAGGCCGAGCCCCGGGCGTCGTCGCCCACCACCGCCTTGGCCTTGAACCCCACCGTCGTCACCTGATACAGGTTCGTGTAGGGCGTGGTCAGTACCATGTCGATCCAGCCATCGGTGAGCGTCCAGGTCATGGGCTTCGCGCCCGTGCCATCCCCATTCGCACCCATGTCGACGCTGCCCGTTCCATCGGGGTTCACCACCACGGTGGTGGCCTCCCGGGTGCAGCAACCCTGCCCCCAGTAGTACACGCGATGCACCGGCGCCACCACCGGCTGCAGCGCCAGCGCCAGCGCCGGGTCTGCCGCCATCGCCGCCTGGGTGTCCGCAATGAGCTCAGGGCTGTTCATCACCTGCTCGGCAGCGAAGGCGCGGTAGGCATCGAGGTTGGTCACCAGCGCGCGCGTGTCCGCCACCCCCTGCGGGAGCGCGGAGGCACCGTCGGCCACCATCCGGATCAGCGCGGCCATCTGCAGCAGGGCGTCGGGCGCCACTTCGGCATTGGCCGCGTCCAGCGCGGCCTGGGTCGCGGGTTGCGTGCCCCCGTTGATTTGGGTGGCCAGCGCCGCCTGGGCCGTGGTGATGTTGGTCACCTTGAGGGCGCTGATGTCCGCATCGGCGACGGTGCGACCGTCCTCGCCCACGGCCGCGGCCAGCCTGACGGCCTCGCCCACCAGGCTGTTCAGCACCACCTGCGCCTGCGCCTGCGCGCCCGCGGCGGTCAGCACGACGAATGCCTCTTGCGCCCCAGCCGTCACCGGCAGGCTGTAGTAGCCATCGGCATCGGCGGTGGCGCTGAAGCGGGCGCTGCCGACCTCGGCGGTGACGGCCGCACCGGCCAGCGGGGCGTCATAGGCGCGGCCGGTCAGCACCATCTGCGCCTCCACGGTCACGCTGATCTGGCCGGTCTGCGTGACGCCCTGGCCGTTGCTGATGGTGTAGCTGAAGGCGTCGGGGCCAAAGTAGCTGGCCGCCGGGGTGTAGCTGATCTTGCCCGCCGCCACCGTGGCGCTGCCGTGGCCAGGGGTGCCCACGCCCGCCAGCGTCAGCGTGCCGGCGCCGGTCAGGCGGTCATTGGCCAGGGCATCGATGGTGACGGCGGTGTTCCAGTCCAGCGTTGTGGTGTCGGCACCAGCCTCCAGACGGGCCTGGGGCTCATCGCCACCATCGCCGCCGCAAGCGGTCAATGCGGTCAATGCGGTCAGCGTCAGCAGGCCGGCTGTCCATCTCAGGGTATGCATGATGTCCTCCTTGTCAGGGGTTGAAAGTCCCCTCCAAGGTAGGCCGGCACGGGTCGGCCCGCATCCTCAAGGCAAATGAGACGGCTCCTGGGGCTTTCCCTTGGTCGGATAATCGGGGTATTGCACTCGGGCATCGCCCACCAACTCAAGGAAGACCCATATGGACGCCGTCCAACAACGCATCGACGACATCGTCAAAGGCCACAAAGTGGTGCTCTTCATGAAGGGCACGGCTCAGTTCCCGCAGTGCGGTTTTTCCGGCCGCGCCGTGCAGGTGCTCAAGGCCGCCGGGGCCACCGACGTGGCCACCGTCAACGTGCTGGAGGATGAGGCCATCCGCCAGGGCATCAAGGCCTACGCCAACTGGCCCACCATTCCGCAGCTCTACATCAATGGCGAGTTCGTCGGCGGCTCGGACATCATGATGGAGATGTACGAGTCGGGCGAGCTGAAAGCCGCCCTGGGCTGATGGCGGCTGACGTCGTCGTCGGCCTCAGCGGCGCCACCGGTGCCGCCTACGCGGTGCGGCTGTTGACACGCCTGCGCGAGCTGGGTGTGCGCAGCCACCTGGTGGCCACGCCCGCCGGCCTGTTGACCGCCCACCATGAGCTGGGCCTGGAGCGTCGCGCGCTGGAGGCGCTGGCCGACGAGGCCTACGGCATCAACGAGGTGGGCGCGCGCATCGCCAGCGGCAGCTTTGCCGTGCAGGCCATGCTCGTCGCGCCCTGCTCGATGCGCACGCTGGCGGCCGTGGCCCACGGCCTGGGCGACAACCTGCTGACCCGCGCGGCCGACGTCACGCTCAAGGAGCGCCGCCGGCTGGTGCTGGCCACGCGCGAGGCGCCGCTCAATCTGGCGCACCTGCGCAACATGGTGGCCGCCACCGAAATGGGCGCCGTCATCTGCCCGCCGCTGCCGGCCTTCTACCTCAAGCCCACCAGCGTCGAGGCCATCGTGGCCGAAGGCGCCGAGCGCCTGCTGGGCCTGGCCGGCGTGCCCGGTGCCGCCCCCACGCCGTGGCAGGGGTGCTGAAGCAGCCGCCCGGCGCCCCCTATCATCGGCGGCATGCAACCCGCCACCCACCCCACCGCGCTGCGCGTGGCCGCCCTGCTCGCTGAAGCGGGGTTGCCGGCGCAGGTGGTCGAGTTCGAGCAGTCCACCAAGACCAGCGCCGAGGCCGCCGAAGCCATAGGCTGTGCGGTGGCAGAGATCGCCAAGACCATCGTCTTTCGACGCAAGGACGACGGCTCGGCGGTGCTGGTGGTGGCCTGCGGCGACAACCGCGTCAGTGAGAAAAAGGTCAAGGCGCTGGTGGGCGCCACCATCGAGCGCGCCGATGCCGACTTCGTGCGCGCCGCCACCGGCTATGCCATCGGCGGCGTCTGCCCGGTGGGGCTGCCGGCCGGTCTGCACGTGCTGCTGGACGCCGATTTGCAGCGCTTTGCGCGCCTGTGGGCGGCGGGCGGCACACCCAACGCGGTGTTCCCGCTGACGCCGGCGGCGCTGCAGCAACTCACGGGCAGCGACTGGGCCGACGTCAGGCAGTGAGCCACTTGCGCCGCGCGGCCATCACGGCGCTCGGGTATTCGGCCCGGCCACGGCTGCCGTTGTAGCGGCCCAGCGCGAGAAAGAGGTCGCCCTTCTCGATGTTCAGGTAGTGGCGCAGGATGACGCAGCCAAAGCGCAGATTGGTCTGCATGTGGAAGAGGCGGGCGGCGTCGCCGTTGCCGATGAGCCGGGCCCAGAACGGCATGACCTGCATATAGCCCCGCGCGCCGGCGCTGCTGATGGCGTATTTGCGAAAGCCGCTCTCCACCTGCACCAGGCCCAGCAGCAGGTCGGGCTCCAGGCCGGCGCGGGCGCCCTCGTACCACAGGGTTTCGAGAAACTCGGTGCGAGTCTGTGCCTCGGCCAGGCGCGGCTTGAGGCGGTCGCTCTGCAGGCCCAACCAGCGCGAATAGGCCTGGCGGGCCTCAGCGTTCGCGAAATGGGGCTTGGGCGGCGCCCGGTTGGCAATGGCCGCCGCCAGCGCGCTGCGCACCGAGTCGATCAGCGGCTCCTCGGCCTGGGCCCCGGCCCAGGCGCGCGGGGCCAGGCTCAGCGCGGCAACCGCCAGCAGCGCGCGACGCTGCATCAGGCGGCCAGACGGGCCTTCAGCCACCCCAGCACGTCGGCGGTGGCCACGCGGCTGGCGGCCTCGTCGCGGCGGCCCTGGACTTCGAGCAGGCCTTCCTTGAGGCCGCGGTCCGACAGCACCACGCGCAGCGGCACGCCGATCAGTTCCCAGTCGGCAAACATGGCGCCGGGGCGCTCGCCGCGGTCGTCCAGCACCACGTCGATGCCGGCGGCCTGCAACTCGGCGTAGAGCGCATCGGCCGCCTCGCGCACGGCTTCGCTGCGGTCGTAGCCTATGGGGCACAGCACCACGCTGAAGGGCGCCATGGCCAGCGGCCAGACGATGCCTTTGGCGTCGTGGCTTTGCTCGATGGCAGCACCCAGCAGGCGCGTGACGCCAATGCCGTAGCAGCCCATGACGAAGGGCTGGGGTTTGCCGGTTTCGTCCAGAAACGTGGCGTTCATGGGCTGGCTGTATTGCGTGCCCAGCAGGAACACGTGGCCCACCTCGATGCCACGCTGGATGGCGAGCACGCCTTTGCCGTCGGGCGAGGGGTCGCCCGCGACCACGTTGCGCAAGTCGGCGACGAGGTCGGGCTCGGGCAGGTCGCGCCCCCAGTTGACGCCGGTGTAGTGGTGGCCCTCGAGGTTGGCGCCGCAGACGAAGTCGGCCATGCGCGCGACGGTGCGGTCAGCAACGATCCGGATGTCCCGCGCGCCGATGGGGCCCAGGTAGCCGGCCGGCGCACCGAAGTGGGTCTGCAGCTCGGCTGCGCTGGCAAAGCGGAAACCTGCCTTGAAGCCAGGCAGCTTGCCCGCCTTGACCTCGTTGAGGTCGTGATCGCCGCGCAGCAGCAGCAGCCAGACGGTGGTCTTGACGATGGCGCCTGCGTCGTCCAGTTGGTCGGTGGCCAGCACCAGCGATTTGACGGTGCGCGCGATGGGCAGCTTCAGGTAGTCGGCCACCTGGGCGCAGGTGGCGGCGCCAGGGGTGGGGGTGTTGACCAGCGGCTCGGTGGCGGCTGCGCGCGCGTCCAGCAACGCCACGCCCTCGGCCATTTCGATGTTGGCGGCGTAGTCGCTGTCGGGGTTGTAGACGATGGCGTCTTCACCGGTGTCGGCAATGACCTGGAACTCCTGCGACACGTCGCCACCGATGGCGCCGGTGTCGGCATCCACCGCACGGTAGCGCAGGCCCAGGCGGTCGAAGATGCGGCAGTAGGCGGCCTGCATGGCGGCGTAGCTGAGGCGGCCGGCTTCCAGGTCGCGGTCGAAGGAGTAGGCGTCCTTCATCGTGAACTCGCGCCCGCGCATCACGCCAAACCGCGGCCGGCGTTCGTCGCGGAACTTGGTCTGGATGTGATAGAAATTCTGCGGCAGCTGCTTGTAGCTGCGCAGCTCCTGGCGCGCAATGTCAGTGACCACTTCCTCACTGGTGGGCTGGATGACGAAATCGTTGTCGTGCCTGTCCTTGACGCGCATCAGCTCGGGCCCCATCTTGGACCAGCGACCGGTCTCGCGCCACAGCTCGGCCGGCTGCACCACGGGCATCAGCATTTCCACGGCACCCGCGCGGTTCATCTCCTCGCGGATGATGGCTTCGACCTTGCGGATGGTGCGCAGCCCCATGGGCATATAGGTGTAGAGCCCGGCGCCCAGGCGCTTGATGAGGCCCGCCCGCAGCATCAGTTGATGGCTGACGACCTGGGCATCGGCCGGGGCCTCTTTGAGGGTGGAGATGAAGAACTGGGACGCTCGCATGGGTTGGACGGCACTGGGCTCGGGTGCTATATTGAAATCAGTAATAAATTTGGTTTTTGATTATGCTCGACCGAGAAGGCTACCGGCCCAACGTCGGCATCATCCTGCTCAACAGCCGCAACCAGGTGTTTTGGGGCAAGCGGTTGCGCACGCATTCCTGGCAATTCCCACAAGGGGGCATCAAGCCCGGAGAGTCGCCTGAGCAGGCGATGTTCCGCGAACTGCACGAGGAAGTGGGATTGCATCCCGAGCATGTGCAGATTCTGGCGCGCACCCGTGACTGGCTGCGCTACAACGTGCCCGAACACTTCGTGCGCCGCGATGCGCGCAAACACTACAAAGGCCAGAAGCAGATCTGGTTTCTGCTGCGCCTGATGGGCCGCGACAGCGACATGAATCTGCGCGCCACCAACCACCCCGAGTTCGACGCCTGGCGCTGGAACGACTACTGGGTGCCGCTGGACGTGGTGATCGAGTTCAAGCGCGACGTGTATCAAATGGCGCTGACCGAGCTGGCCCGCTTTGTGCCACGGCCGCGCCAGACCAACCGCCATCTGCGTGGCGGCAGCCGCGGGCCCAGACCCATCGACGCCACCCAGGAGATTGCGCCACCGCCAGATGCGCTGGAGCTATAGCAGCACCAGGTTGTCGCGGTGGATGAGCTCGCCCTCGGCGCAGTAGCCGAGGATGGCTGCAAAGCGGCTGCTGGGCTGGCGCGCAATCAACCGCACCTCGGCGCTGGCGTAGTTGGCCAGCCCGCGCGCAATCACGTCGCCATCGGGTTGCCGCACCGCAATCACGTCGCCGCGGCTGAACTCACCTTCCACCGCCGTGACCCCCACCGCCAACAGGCTTTTGCCGGCGTCGCGCAGCTTGGCCGCCGCGCCGGCATCGACGTGCACCGCACCGCGCAATTGCAGGTGGTCGGCCATCCACTGCTTGCGCGCGGCCAGCACGGGCAGGCCTGGCGCCAAATGCGTGCCAATGGCTTCACCAGCGGCCAGCCGCAGCAGCACGTCGGGCTCGCGGCCCCAGGCGATGACGGTGGCTGCCCCGCTGCGCGCCGCCCGCTTGGCGGCCAACACCTTGGTCAGCATGCCGCCACGGCCGATGGCGCTGCCGGCGCCGCCGGCCATGGCCTCCAGCGCGGCATCGCCCGCCAGCGCCTGGGCGATCAGCGGCGCGGTGGCGTCCCGGCGCGGATCGGCGGCAAACAGGCCGCGCTGATCGGTGAGGATGACCAGCGCATCCGCTTCGACCAGGTTGGCCACCAGCGCACCCAGGGTGTCGTTGTCGCCGAACTTGATCTCGTCGGTGACCACGGTGTCGTTCTCGTTGACCACCGGCACCACCCGGTGCCCCAGCAGCGCCATCAAGGTGCTGCGGGCGTTCAGGTAGCGCTCGCGGTCGGCCAGGTCGGCGTGGGTCAGCAGCACCTGCGCGCTGCGCAAACCCTGGGCGGCGAGTTGCTGCTCATACATCTGCACCAGCGCCATCTGGCCAACGGCCGCCGCCGCCTGCAACTGCGGCAGCGCCTTGGGGCGCTCGCGCCAACCCAGGCGCTGCATGCCCTCGGCAATCGCGCCGCTGGAAACCATGATGACCTCGCGGCCCTGCGCGGCCAGGGCCGCCAGTTGGCGGCACCAGTCGCCCACGGCCCGGGCGTCCACGCCCCGGCCCTCGTTGGTCACCAGGCTGGAGCCGACCTTGACGACGATGCGCCGGGCACGCTTCAGGGTCATGCCTGAGGTGCGTCGAAGCGGGGGTCCGGCTCAGGTGGCGGCGCGCTCTGCGTCTGCGCCACATGCTGCCAGATGGCATGGATCAGCGGCTCCAGCCCTTCGCGGGCCAGGGCCGAGATCTCGAACACCGGACCCTTCCACTTGAAGCGCTTGACGAAGTCCTTGATGCGGGCCGCGCGTTCGTCCTCGGGCACCATGTCCAGCTTGTTGAGCACCAGCCAGCGCGGCTTGTCATAGAGGCCAGGGTCGTAGTTGCGCAGCTCCTGCACGATGGCCTTGGCCTCGGCCACCGGATCCACCGCCGGATCGAACGGCGCCAGATCGACCACGTGCAGCAGCAGCCGCGTGCGCTGCAGATGGCGCAGGAACAGGTGGCCCAGGCCCGCACCTTCGCTGGCGCCCTCGATCAGGCCGGGGATGTCGGCCACGACAAAGCTCTTCTCGGGCCCCACCCGCACCACCCCCAGGTTGGGGTGCAAGGTGGTGAACGGATAGTCGGCAATCTTGGGCCGGGCATTGGAGATGGCCGCGATCAGTGTGGACTTGCCGGCGTTGGGCTGGCCCAGCAGGCCGACGTCGGCCAGCACGCGCAGCTCCAGCTTGACCTTGTAGGCCTCGCCGGGCCAGCCCGGCGTGTGCTGGCGCGGTGCGCGGTTGGTGCTGCTCTTGTAGTGCAGGTTGCCGAAACCGCCATCGCCGCCTTTGGCCAGCAGCACCGGCACGTCGGGCTCCACCAGCTCGGCCAGCACGCGGCCCGTGTCCACATCGGTGACGATGGTGCCCACCGGCACGCGCAAGGTCAGGTCGTCGGCGGCGGCGCCGAAGCAGTCCGAGCCGCGCCCCTGCTCGCCATTGCGGGCGATGTGCTTGCGCTGGTAGCGGTAGTCGATCAGGGTGTTGAGGTTGCGGTCGGCCACTGCATAGACGCTGCCGCCTCGCCCGCCGTTGCCGCCATCCGGTCCGCCGAAGGGAATGAACTTCTCGCGCCGAAAGCTCACGCAGCCGGCGCCACCGTTGCCGGCCGCAATGTCAATGGTGGCTTCGTCTACGAATTTCATGTCGGCTCAAAGGGCAAATGGAAAAGCCGCCAGAGCGGCGGCTTCAGGCTCGGCACGCACCGCCTCGGTCGAGGCGGCGCGGCAGCGGGCATCAGAAGTTGTGCTGGATACCCAGATCGTAGCCGGTGCGCTCGTCGTTCATCATCAGATGGCCACCGACATAGGACACATCGGCAAAGATGTAGGTGCGCTTGGAGAGGTTGTGTTGAACGCCCAGGCCCACCTTCTTGTATTTGAAGCTGCCTTGCTTGGACTCGGCATAGCCGATCTTGAAGTCGTTCGAGCCCCAGGGCACGATGCCACCCAGGATCCAGCTGTTGGTGTCCATGTCCAGGGTGTTCTTGCCGCCCGTGGCACCCGCCGAGAGCGTGGCCCAGCCGAAGTTGTAGCGCACGGCCAGGCTGCCCAGGTTGTCGTACTGGTTGGTCGGGTCTTCATAGCCCAGGCCAACATACAGCGGACCGGCTTCGTAGCTGCCGGCGACCGAGAACGGCACGTTGCCGTTGACCTGGTTGGCCACCCGCTCGGCCGCCGCCACACCAAAGCTGAAGCCGCCGAACTTGGCGTCGTAGCGCACCGCGTTGTTGATGCGGAAGTTGGCCAGCGAGTTGCCGGCCTGCGTGACGTACAAGCCATAGGTCTGCGCGCCATAAATGGGCGCGCCGGGAATGTAGGCCACCGGCAAGGCGCCGCGCCCGCCCCACATGCCCACGTGCCGCAACTGGGCCAGGGTCTCGCCGGCAAACGGGTCCACCTGGTTTTGCACCATGGTGAAGGTCGGCGCATACAGGCGGCCCAACGTCACCGCCCCCCAGTTGCCGCGCAGGCCAACGAACGCGAAGCCACCCCAGAACGGGTAGTTGGGCACCATGTTGAAGCTGTCGCCAGTGTCCGGGCTGAAACGATGCTCCAGCGCGAAGAAGGCTTTGTTGCCATTGCCCAGGTCTTCCACACCCTTGAAGCCGATGCGGCTGCCGGAGGTGTCGGCAACCACTTGGTCATCCGAACTGGAGGCCTTACCAACGGCCAGATCAATCTTGCCGTAGATGGTGACCGACGACTGCGCGGCAGCAACACCCACGAATCCAGCCAGCAGCGCCAGCACGAGCAGCGATTTCTTCATTCCTGTATCTCCTTGGTTGAACCACGCGTCCGATGCGCCATCCGTGCGCCAGCCGATCAATGCCGGCTTCTTTGAAGGAACCTATTGCAACAGACCTGCACCCTCGTGGCAAAACTGCGACGCCAATTGACGCACAAACGTTGCCCCGTTACCACAATTAACGCAACGTTGTTGCAATGCAGCAATCCTTTGGCGCGATCGCAGGCGGCGCAGTACACTGGCTGCAATGCGGCGGCCTGGGGCCGCTCACAGTTGTCTCCTCCACCTCGTGTGGATTCACATCCGAGGCCTCGGCCTCGGATTTTTTTTGTCCGCCATCCAGAGGCCTGCCGTGACCCGCACCGCCGCCGACTACCTGCGCCGCATCCTCAACGCCAAGGTCTACGACGTGGCCACGGAGTCGCCGCTGGAGCCTGCGCACGCGCTCTCGCAGCGCCTGGGCCACACCGTGCTGCTCAAGCGCGAGGACTTGCAGCCGGTGTTCAGCTTCAAGCTGCGCGGCGCCTACAACAAGATGGCCCATCTGAGCGCGGCCGAGCGCGCACGCGGCGTGATCTGCGCCTCGGCTGGCAACCACGCCCAGGGCGTGGCGCTGGCGGCGCAGAAGCTGGGTTGCCGGGCCGTCATCGTGATGCCGCTGACCACACCGCAGGTCAAAGTGGACGCCGTAGCCGCACGCGGCGGCGAGGTGGTGTTGCACGGCATCAGTTACTCGGACGCCTACGCCCATGCGCTGACCCTGCAGGCGGCGCAGGGCCTGACCTTTGTCCACCCGTTCGACGACCCGCTGGTGATCGCCGGCCAGGGCACCATCGCCATGGAGGTGCTGCGCCAGCAGCAGGGGCCGTTGCATGCGGTGTTCGTGCCCATCGGCGGCGGTGGGCTGATTGCCGGGGTGGCGGCCTACATCAAGAGCGTGCGGCCCGAGGTCAAGGTCATTGGCGTGCAATCTGAAGATTCGCACGCCATGGCCGACTCGCTCAAGGCGGGCCGGCGCGTCGCCCTGGCCGACGTGGGCCTGTTTGCCGACGGCACGGCCGTCAAGCAAGTGGGGCGCGAGACCTTCCGGCTGGCGCGCATGCTGGTGGACGAGATCATCCTCGTGGACACCGACGCCGTCTGCGCCGCCATCAAAGACATCTTCCAGGACACGCGCGGCATCGTCGAGCCCTCGGGCGCGCTGGCGCTGGCCGGCCTCAAGGCCTATGCCGCGCGCCGCCGCACGCCGGCCGGGCAGACGCTGGTGGCCGTGACCAGCGGTGCCAACATGAACTTCGACCGCCTGGGCTCGGTGGCCGAGCGCGTGGGCGTGGGCGAGGCGCGCGAGGCGCTGCTGGCCGTCACCATCCCCGAGCGGCGCGGCGCCTTCCGGGCGCTGTGCGCGGTCATTGGTGCGCGCAGCGTCACCGAGTTCAACTACCGCATCTCGGACACCGACGCCGCCCATGTCTTTGTCGGCATCGCCATCAAGCGCCCTGCGGAAGCGGCCGAGCTGGTGGCGCACCTGCATCAGGCCGGCTTCGGTGCGCTGGACATCAGCCATGACGACCTGGCGCGCGAACACGTGCGCCACCTCGTGGGCGGGCGCAGCAGCCTGGCGCTGGACGAGCGCCTGTATCGCTTCATCTTCCCCGAACGCCCGGGCGCGCTGATGCGCTTTCTGGAGGCCATGGCGCCTGAGTGGAACATCAGCCTCTTTCACTACCGGCACCAAGGCATGGACCATGGCCGCGTGCTGGTGGGCATGCAGGTGCCCACGCGCGACCGCGCCGCGTTCAAGGCGTTTTTGAGCCGCCTGAACTACCCCTGCGTGGAAGAAACGCGCAACCCCGCCTACCGGCTGTTCCTGCGCTGACGCCGCTCATGCGGCCAGGCCGCGTGTTCGTCGCAAGACGCTGGTGGCGCGGGTCACGGATTCCTAAAGTGCAGTCATCGCTTCACCGCCTGACCCGCACCAAGGAACCTGCCATGAACACCACCGCCAACGCCCCCTTCGTCGCCTCCACCGCCCTGCGCAGCGCCCTGTTCGGCCTGGCCTTGATGGCGGCCGGCCTGACCCTGGCCGGCATCGACACCCTGGCCGCCCAGGGCGCCACCGATGCCAACGCCCTGATGGCCCAGACCCCGGCCACCGCCATCTCCACCAGGGCTTGATGACAATGCGGGCATGACTGCCCGCACTGCCACCCTCACCCCCACCCGGCCGCGCCAGCGCGCGGCGCTGCTGACGGTGCTGGCGGTGCTGATGGTGGCCTTCGTCACCCTCTACAGCGCGATGCTGCTGGGCGAAGCCCGCAGCCGCGCCGACACCGAAACCGCTGCCGCCCTGCCCTGGATCGCGGCCTTGCTGCCGCAGCGTGCCAGCGATGCGCGCGAGTTGCGCGCGCTGATGGGCCAACTGGCCGATATCCGCCACGTCTCGGTGACGTTGCATGCGCCCGACGGCACGCGCCTGGCAGAGGCGCCCACCGTGCACCCGCAGCCGCCGCGCTGGCTGCCGACCCCGGCCACGCCACCCGCCACCCGGCAGGACGTGCACGCACCGGACGGCGCCCTGATCGGCTACTTCATGGTGCGCCCGGCCCCGGCCGACGAGATGGCCGAGCTGTGGGCCGACTACACCCGCAGCCTGGCGCTGATGGCGGCACTGGCCTTGCTGGGTCTGGCCACCTTGCTGCTCTTCAACCGCATGGCCGGCGCGCTGGACCAGGCCGAGGCGCAGCGCCAGGCCTTGCTGCGCAAGCTGCTCGATCTGGACGACCAGGCCCGCCGCCGCCTGGCGCACGACCTGCACGACGAGGTCAGCCCCTACCTGGTGGCCTTGCAACCGCTGACGGCCACTTTGCAGCAGCAATGTGCGCAACGCCCCGACACCGCCGATCTGGCCGCACCGCTGGCCACGCTGGCCGCCCATCTGGCCCAGGTGCTGGGCACGCTGCGGCGCATCCTGACGGGACTGCATCCGCCCGCCCTGCAAACCTTGGGCCTGAAGGGCGCGCTGACCCAGTTGGCGCGGGTCACCCCGGCCACGCTGAACGTGCAGGCCGACGTGCAGTTGCGCCTGGAAGGCCCTTGGCAAGACCTGGGGCCGCTGCTGGACGTGCAGGTCTACCGGCTGGTGCAGGAGTGCCTGACCAACGCGCTGCGCCACGGTGGCCGCCGCATCATGCTGCACCTGCGCCATGCGCCGCACACCTTGCACCTGGTCATCACCAACGACCGAGCGGCGCCGCCGCTGCCCGCCGAATCGGCCGGCCTGGGCACACTGGGGTTGCACGAGCGCTGCCTGGCCCTGGGTGGCCGCTGTACCGTGGGGCCCGACGGCGACGGCTGGCGCGTGCACATCGATCTGCCCCTGGAGGACCAGGCCCATGCCCATTGACGACCCCATCCGCGTGCTGCTGGTCGACGACCATGCCGTGGTGCGCAGCGGCTACCGCGCCTTTCTGGAACAGACGCCCGGCGTGATCGTGGTGGCCGAGGCCGACACCGCCGACGGCGCCTACCACGCCTGGCAGCGCACCCGACCCCATGTGGTGGTCATGGACATCATGCTGGGCGCCGGCAGCGGCATTGCGGCCAGCCAGCGCATCCTCAACGCCAGCCCTGGGGCCCGCATTCTGGTGTGCTCGATGCTGGCCGAACCGGTGTTCATCCAGCACGCACTGGACGTGGGCGTGCTGGGCGCCATTGGCAAGGACAGCCCGCCCCAGGTGCTGCGCGAGGCCGTGCTGGCCGTGGCCCGGGGGCAGCGCTATGTGGCCGACGGGCTGGCTCAGCGGCTGGCGCACACCCAACCGGACAGCCGGGCGGCCTTCCAGGCACTGGCCCCGCGCGATTTTGAAATCGTGCGCCAACTGGTGCTGGGCACGCCGCTTGAGCGCATCGGCGAGAGCTTGCACCTGAGCGCCAAGACGATTGCCAACCGGCTGTCGCTGGTGCGGGCCCAGTTGGGCGTGCAATCCGACATCCAGCTGGTGCGGCTGGCCGCCGAAGCCGGTCTGCTGGACTGGCGGCTGTAGGCCTCTACAACTTGACGCCCAGGGCCTCGCGCCAGGCCGCCGTGGCGCTGGGCCGCGACGCCATGCTGTCGCGCGGGTTGGTGGCCGCCAGCATGGACTCCATGCGCTGGCGCACCGGCCGCATCGCACGCGGGTGGGTGTAGATCCAGAAGCGCTGCTCGCGCACGCCGTCCAGCACCATCTGCGCCACCTCGGTGGCCGGCACCAGGCCGCCCAGCACCGCTTTCTCGCCCGCCGCATAGGCCAGTTGCTGGCTGGTGGTGGTGGCCTCTTCGCGCTGCATGGCAGCGGGACGGTAGCGCTCGCTGTCGTAAATGCCGGTGGGCACGAAGTAGGGGCACAGCACCGCCGCATGCACCTGGCGCGTCACCAGCAGCAGGTCGTGGTAAAGCTGCTCGCTGATGGCCACGGCCGCATGCTTGCTCACCGTGTAGGCGCCCAGGTTGGGCGTCACCAGCAGCCCCGCCATCGAGGCGGTGTTGACCACGTGCGCCTCGTAGGCCGCATCGGCACGGGCCGCCGCCAGCATGCGTGGCACGAACGCGCGGATGGCGTGGGCGATGGACAGCAGATTGGCCCCCATCACCCAGTCCCAATCGCGCTCGGTGTGCTCCCACAGCAGGCCGCCAAAGGCCACGCCGGCGTTGTTGAACAGCAGGTGCACGGGGCCGAAGCGGCGCTCGGTCTCGTCGGCCAAGGCCTCGGTCTCGGCCGCGCTGGCCACGTCCATACAGCGCGTGGCCACTTGCGCGCCCTGCGCACGCAACTCGGCCGCCACGGCTTGCAGCGGCTCGTCACGGATGTCCACCAGCATCAGCCTCATGCCCTGCGCCGCGGCCAGCCGCGCCAGTTCCAGGCCGAAACCGGATGCGGCGCCCGTCAGCACCGCCGTCTTGTCTTGAAAGGTGTTCATCCCCGCATCATAAAAAAACACCGCCGACCGGCTACCGGTCGGCGGTGTGGGAATGGGGTCGATCAAGGGTTGGGATCGGTCGAGGGCGCCAGCGGCTGAACGGTCTGGGCCGGTGCCCGCTCCTTGGGCGCCGGGGGACGCTTGGGCGCCGCCTGGTGCGCCTTGCGCAAGGCATGGGCCTCTTTCTTGGTCACCTTGCCATCGCCATTGGCATCGGCCTGCGAGAACATCTCGCCGCCCCGCTTCGATTTGGCGGCCTCGTCGGCCGTGAGGACGCCATCGTGATTCAGATCGTGCTTGCCGAAAAACTTGCCTTCGTGTTTGGAGTTCGGGTTGGGGTTGTTGCCGCGCGGATGCGTCGCCGGCTGAGTCTGGGCCCACTGCCGCAACTCGTCGCGCTCCAGATAGCCGTCGCGATCGGTGTCGATCGCATCAAACGATTGGGTCAGGCCGCCGCGCGGCTGCACCTCGGCACGGCTCAGGCGACCATCTTTGTTGGCGTCCAGCAACTCCAGCTGCTTGGCGCGGTGGCGCACCGCATTGTTGGCGTTGGCGGGCTCCGTGGTCGCCGACTGGGCCATCGCAACGGCCATGGGCAGGACGGCAGCAGCGGCCAGCGTGAGACGGGTCAAGGTGTTCATCAGGAGGGGCTCCTCAGCTTGGATGGGCTGACAACGCCGCGCCCTGCCTGGCTGTTGACAAGGGACAATGGCCCCTCATGCAGACCGCTGCCCCCCACCCCGCCCGCCTGGCTTTTGCCGATGCCGACGCCGCGCTGGCCCAACTGACGGCGCTGTACGACGAGCAGACGGCCTGGCTGCGCAGCCAGTTGCAGGCCTGCCTGGCCGGCGCCACACCGACCACCCGCCTGCGCGCCTACTACCCCAGCGTGCGGCTCACCACCGACACCGTGCTGCGCCAGGTGGATTCGCGCCTGGCCTTTGGCTTCGTCGCCGGACCGGGCCGCTACGAGACCTCGGTCACGCGCCCGGCGCTGTTTGCCGACTACCTGCGCGAGCAGCTCTCGCTGCTGCTGGCCAACCATGGCCAGCCGCTGGAGATCGGCCTCTCGCGCGAGCCCATTGCCGTGCATTTCGCGCTGCGCGACGACGACCATCTGGAAGGTTCGCTGGATGCCGCGCTGCGTGCCCGCCTGCGCGACTGGTTCGACCTGCCCGACCTGGCCGCCATGGACGACGGCATCGCCAACGGCACGCACGAGACGCCGCCCGGCGCCGCGCGCCCGCTGGCCTTGTTCACCGCCGCGCGGGTGGACTACTCGCTGCACCGGCTGCGCCACTACACCGGCACCGCGCCCGAGCAGTTCCAGAACTTCGTGCTGTTCACCAACTACCAGTTCTACATCGACGAGTTCCAGCGCCTGGGCCGGGCGCTGGCCGCCGACCCCGGCAGCGGCTACAGCGCCTTTGTGGAGCCCAGCGGCACGCGCCTGCCGCAGATGCCGGCCTACCACCTGGTGGGGCCGGCACACAGCGGCATCACCATGGTCAACATCGGCGTGGGCCCGGCCAATGCCAAGACCATCACCGACCACGTCGCCGTGCTGCGCCCGCACGCCTGGCTGATGCTGGGCCACTGTGCGGGCCTGCGCAACAGCCAGCAACTGGGCGACTACGTGCTGGCCCACGGCTATGTGCGCGAAGACCATGTGCTGGACGAAGACCTGCCACCCTGGGTGCCCATCCCCGCGCTGGCCGAGATCCAGCAGGCGCTGGAGACGGCGGTGGCCGACGTGACCCAGCTCACTGGCTGGGAGCTCAAGCGCGTGCTGCGCACCGGCACCGTGGCTTCCACCGACAACCGCAACTGGGAGTTGCAACCCCACCCCGGCCCCGAACGCCGCTACAGCCAGAGCCGCGCCGTGGCGGCCGACATGGAAAGCGCCGCCATCGCCGCCAACGGTTTTCGCTTTCGGGTGCCCTATGGCACGCTGCTGTGCGTGTCGGACAAGCCGCTGCACGGCGAGATCAAGCTGCCCGGCATGGCCGACCAGTTCTACCGGGCACGGGTCGATCAGCACCTGCGCATCGGCATCCGCGCGCTGGAGTTGCTGCGCGCCCAGGGCATGGGCCGGCTGCACAGCCGCAAGCTGCGCAGCTTCGACGAGGTGGCCTTTCAATGAGCCGGCCCCTGCGCATCCGATGAGCAGCGACGACATCGCCACCCGCCGCTACCGCAACGCGCTGGTGCTGTTCGACGAGTTCGTCGGCCAGACCGTCAAACACCCCGACGCCGCCACGCTGCGCGGGCTGGAGCGGCGGTTCGCCGAGCGCCTGGCCATCCAGCCCAGCTACTGGAGCCAGATCAAGAGCCGCTCGCGCCAGATCGGCGAGCGGCTGGCGCGCCAGTTCGAGCAGCGCTGCCACAAGCCGGCCGGTTGGCTGGATCTGCCGCATGCCGTTGAACCCGCCGACACCCGGTCGCCAGCGCCCACTGCCGCGGCCCCTGCGCCCAGCGTGGCACAGGACGATGACGAGCGCTTCATCGTGGGGCTGGTGCTGACCTACTACCGGCGCCATCCCCAGCGTGCCAAAGAGCGCCTGCTGGGCCTGCTGGGCGAGGTGCTGACGCCACCATCACCCGAGCGCCCCCCCGCAAGTGCAGCCAAGCCCGCGCCAGCGCCGGCGCCATCCAGCACACCCCACGAAGAATGGCTGCAGAGCCAGCGCGGTGTGGCGCCGCTCAAACGCAAGGCGTCGGACTCTCGATAAACGCACTTGCGCAAGATTGTTTTTTCTTTATCATTGCGCGACCGGTGCCACACCGCCACGCTGCGCGGCCCCAAGCACCGCCTCCGGTAAATTGGATTGAATCCCCCTGACGGTCGCTACCCGCGCCGATAGGGTTCTCTGACATCGCCCAATATGAATAAGGAACATTTCTCATGAAGGTCACATTGCCCTCCACCTCACCGCGCAACCCCCTGGTCGCGCTGGTGCGGGCACGCCGCGCCGGCCGCCACGGCCCCAGCGCCAAGGCACTGCGCCAGCATGCCCGTCAAGACCTGCGCCGCGCCTTGCGCAGCGGCCCCTGAATCGCTCACCGGGATACCACCATGACGTCCTCCCTGCCCTGGTCCACACAGCCCGCCCCGGCGCCCTGGCGCTGCTGGTTGGCCGCCCACTTGCACCGCATCGCGTTGGCCTTGACCCGCCAGCACCACGCCCCTGCCGCGGCGCCGCCCCACATCGAGTTCGAGCATGGCGAGCTGTATGCCGATGGCGTGCGCATTGGCACGCTGCCGGTGACGCGGCTGTAAGTGCCCATCAAGGTGGCGGATGGCGCGCCGATAAGTGCCGCATGTCCACGCGCCCTCCTAGTGATCTGGCCGGCTGGGTACGCCACCTTGAAGCCGCCGACATCCCGGTGCTGCACGCCACGGTGCAGGAGTTGGCGTTGTGGCGCGAGCATGAGGACGCCGTGGACGTGCGCTGCCTGGAAGAGGTGATCGCGGCCGATCCGCTGATGACGCTCAAGCTGCTGTCTCACACGGCCAAAGCCCATGGCAGCCGCCGCCAGACCGACGTGGAAACCACCCGCGAGGCGCTGGTGCTGTTGGGCATCTCGCCCTTTTTCGCGGCGCTGGGCACACCCACCTCAGTGGAAGACAGCCTGGCCGCGCGGCCCGATGCCTTGGCCGGCCTGCGCGAGGTGTTGACACGGGCCCGGCGCGCCGGCCACTTCGCGCTGGGTTTTGCCTCGCACCGGCTGGATCCGGACGCCGGGCTGCTGTACGAAGCCGCGCTGTTGCACGATCTGGCCGAGATGCTGCTGTGGTGCCATGCCCCCGACACCGCGCTGGCCGTTCGCGCCCAACTGGATGCCGACGCCACGCTGCGCAGCCAGACCGCCCAACGCGCGGTACTGGGCACCACGCTGACCGAAATCCAGCAGGTGTTGATGCGCCGCTGGCACCTGCCCGACGTGCTGGTGCGGGCCACGGCCGACGCCGACCAGGCCGGCCCGCAAGAGCGTCTGGTCACGTTGGCCGTGCGCCTGGCGCGGCACACCGCCCAGGGTTGGGGCAATGCCGCCATCCCTGATGACGTGACGGCCATTGCCGCGCTGCTGAATCTGGGCGAGGCGCCCGCGCGCCGGCTGCTGGCCGAGTTGGACGAGTGAGCCCCAAACCGGTGGTTCAGCCGTCCAGCTGCGTCACCACCAACTGCCATGCGCGCTCGTCGTGGGCCAGCCCCACATGGGGCACACCAGCCAGCAAGCAGGCCTGCGCCCCTGGCAGCACGGCCGAGGCAGGCGGGAACACCACTTGGTCGGCATCGCTGTAGATGCACACGAAGCGCGCCGCTTGCGGCTGCGCCGCCAGCGCAGCCAACCAGGCGCTACCCGGTCGCAACTGACACACACCGCGCCAGGGCGGCGACAGCCGCGCCAACCAGGCACCCTGATGCGGCGTGCCCAACGTGACCACACCGTGCACCCGGGCCGACTCGCCGGCCTGGCGCAACCACGCCCGGATGACCAACCCGCCCATGCTGTGACCCACCAGCAAAGGCGGCTGGCCCGTGGCGGCCGCCACGCGCGCCACGGCGGCGGCAATGGCCGGCAGGTGGTGGTCCATATCGCCCAACATCGGCGCCAGCGTGATCGCCACATGGGGCGTGCCGCGCGCACGCAGTCGGGGCAGCCAGTGGTTCCAGAAGCCGCGGTTGCAAAACAGGCCGTGCACCAGCACCACGCCACGGCCACCGCCAGGAGGCAGCAGATCGGGGTGGACCTCCGCCCGCCAAGGCTGCTGCCAGCCGAACACCTGCACCGCCAACGTCGCCTCCCGCCACCAGGCACGCGCCGACACGGCCCAGGGCAGCGGCGTGAACCGCCGCGCCAACAGCCCGCACACCAGCAAGCCCAGCGGATTGGCCAGCAGGGCCAGCGCCAGCCACAGCGGCAGCCACTGCGCCGCCCCGCGCCAAACCAGCACCACCGCCCCACTCACCCACAACGCGAGGCTCAGGCAGGCCATGCGGCGCTGCGGGTTGGGCTGGGCCTGGGGCGTCATGGCCCGATGGTAGTGGGCTGGCTGCGGCCCAGCGACGACAATCCGTCCATGCCGATGCCACCTTTTGCCGCGCTGGGCCTGACGCTGATTGAGCGCGACTGGCTCAGCGCCAATCAGATCGTGTTTGCCGCCGCCCCCGACAGTCCGGCGACGGTGGTGGACACCGGCTATGTGACCCACGCCGACACCACGTTGGCCCTGGTGCGCCACGCGCTGGGCGCGGCGCCGTTGGTGCGCATCGTCAACACCCATCTGCATGCCGACCATTGCGGCGGCAACCAGCGGCTGCAACAGGCCTGGCCTGACGTGCAAACCTGCGTACCCCAGGCCTCGCTGGCCGCCGTGCGCACCTGGGACACCTGGGCACTGGGTTATGCCCGCGTGCATCAGCACTGCCCTCCCTTCACCGCCGATCATGGCCTGGCACCGGGTGCCACGCTGCTGCTGGGCGGGCACCCCTGGCAGATCCACGCCGCCCCAGGCCATGACCCGCATGCCGTGCTGCTGTGGGAGCCGGCATCGCGCACGCTGATTGCGGGCGACGCGCTGTGGCAGGCGCGGCTGGCCATCATCTTTCCCGAGTTGGACGACGCTGACGGCTTCGCGCCGACGCGGGCCACGCTCGACCTGATCGAGCAACTGGCCCCGCGCTGGGTCATTCCGGGCCACGGCCCGGCGTTTGCCGACGTGACCTCGGCCCTGGCCGCCAGCCGCAGACGGCTGGATCAGTTCGAAGCCGAGCCCCGCCGGCACGACGCGCATGCGGCGCGGGCACTGCTGATGTTCGCGTTGATGGCGCGCACCGCCCCCTCGCGCGCCGCCCTGCAGGCCGATCTCCAGGCCACCCCCGTCTTTCAGCAGATGGCCCGGCGCCTGGGGCAGCGCGACCTGGCCGCCTGGACCGACGAGCTGGTGCAGCGGCTGCTGCACGACGGCTGGGTGGTGCAACAGGGCGACACCTTGCGTGTAGCCACACGCCACTGACATGCATTGGCACCGGCGTGTCTACTTCATTGGTGGCTTCGATGCGCGCAGCCCACGCCACTACCACCGGCTGATGCGCGCGGCGGTCGCTCGGCGACCGGCCGACGGCGCCCACGCAACCATGGGCACACGCACCGCAGTGGACACGCTGGAGGATTGGTGGCCCATGACCTGGACGGACGCCGACGGCAGTTGGGCCACACGCTACGCCGTGTTGCGCTGGGACGATGTGGTGCGCGCGCGCTCACCTGCGGGTCTGGCTGGCCTGCTGCGCCATGCAGCGCGGGTGTACGGCCGTGCGCTGCCCGATGGGGCCTATATGCGCACGCTCTGGCGCCATGCCCGCCCAGGCTTGTTGATGGGCCTGGTGCCCCTGGCGTTGTTGACCGCCTGCGTGCTGGCAGGTGGGGTGACTGGCCTGCTGGCCAGCCTGCTGGGGCTGCCTGTCGCAGCCGCAGTGGGGCTGGCCGCGACAGCGGCGCTGACGCTGCTGGCGGTCACGGCCAAGCCCGTGCGGGCTGCCTGGATGCTGGGGCTGCTGGAGGTGACCGATGCCCTGGCCCGAGGGCGGGATGCCGCGCTCAACGCCCGGCTGGACGCCATGGCCCGCACCGTGGTGGCAGCGGCCGAGGCCGGTGATGCCGACGAGCTGATGCTGGTGGGTCACAGCGTGGGCAGCAACTGGGCCGCCGCCGTGCTGGCGCGGGCCCAGCGGCTGGCACCCTGGCTGGGCAGCCGGGGCCCGACCCTGGGCCTGGTGACACTGGGCCAGACGTTGCCGTTGGGCACGGCCCGCGCGGCCGGCACGGCCGGCCGCGCCGATGTGGCCACGCTGACCGCCCTGCAGGGCCTGACCTGGCTGGACGTGAGTGCCCCCGCCGACTGGGCCGCGCTGGCCGGCCTGCCGCCGTGGTCCGGCGCGCCGGCGGGGGCCGCCGAATGCTGGGCGCGCTCACCGCGCTTTCACGCCGCGCTGACGCCGGCGCACTACGCGGCGCTCCGACGCGACCGCCATGCGCTGCACATGCAGTACCTGCACGCCCCCGACCTGCCGGGCGGCTGGGATATCGTGGCGCAAGTCGCCCGCCCCAACGCCCTGCCTCACACCCCACCCTCGCCATGACGCGTTTTTGCCCCCACTATCCGCCACCCGTGCGCAGCCGCCTGGGCCTGTTGACGCTGTTTCTGCGCAAGCGCCACTCGATGCTGAATGGCCTGTTTGCCCGCAGCTACACGATGAAGATGGGCGAGGTGCGCATCCCCGGTGCCCATGCCTATATGGTCAACGAGCCCCCGCTGGTGCGGCGGGTGATGGTGAGCGAGTGGGCGCAGTTTCCCAAGCACGAGATGCTGGCCCAGGCGCTGCGGCCGCTGCTGGGCGACAGCATCTTCACCACCAATGGCCCGGCCTGGGCGCGCCAGCGGGCGCTGATGGACCCGGCCTTCGAGGCGGCGCGCGTCAAGCGCGTGTTTGGTCGCATGTGGGAGGCGGCCGAGGCCATGCGCGCGCGCCTGGCAGCGCTGCCGCCCGGGCAGCCCCTGGACGCCGAGGTGGAGATGACCCATGTGGCGGCCGATACGATTTTGCGCACCATCATCTCGCAGCCCCTGGACAGTGCCGGTGCGCGGCAGGTGTTCGAGGCGTTCACACGCTACCAGGCCATTGCCCCGCGCATTTTGATGCCGGCGTTCTTTGGCCTCCGGTGGCTGCGGCCCTGGTGGCAGGTGCGCAAGAGCCGCCAGCCTGCGGCCGAGATCCGCAACCTGATCGCCACGTTGATCCGGCCGCGTTTCGAGGCGGCGCAGGCCGGCCAGCCCGACGCCCATGACGACATCCTGAGTGCGCTGCTGGCGCAGCAGGCGTTCGGTTTTGACGAATTGGTCGATCAGGTGGCCATGCTGTTTCTGGCCGGGCACGAGACCTCTGCCAGCGCGCTGGCCTGGTCGCTGCATCTGCTCGCCAATGCACCCGATGTGCAGGCGCGGCTGGCCGCTGAGGCCGACACCTGGCTGGATGCGGTGGCCACCGACCCGGGGGCGATGACCCAGTTGAAGCTGTCGCGCAACGTGTTCCGCGAGGCGCTGCGGCTGTTTCCACCGGTGGGGTTTTTTGTGCGCACGGCCAGCCAGACCTGCACCATGCGCGACAAGACGGTCAAGGCCGGGGCCTCGGTGGTGGTGGCACCCTGGTTGATCCACCGCCATCGCCAGCTCTGGGCACGCCCCGACGAGTTCGACCCCGACCGCTTCACGCGCGACGAACCCGACGACGCCGTCAGCGCCAAGGATTCGGTGCGCCAGGCCTATCTGCCCTTTGGCCTGGGCCCGCGCATCTGCATCGGCGCGGCGTTTGCGCTGCAAGAGGCCACGCTGGTGCTGGCCGTGGTGGCACGGCACTTCCAGGTCAGGCCGGTGCCCGGCCGCGTGCCCACGCCGGTGGGGCGGTTGACGATACGCTCCGGCGACGGCATCTGGCTTTACGTGGCGCCGCGATGAAAGAGCGTCTGTCCGGCTTTTTGCTGATGGCGGTGGTGGTGCCCATGGCGTTGATGGGCTATCTGGTGCTGTGCTGGGTAGGGCTGTTCGGCCGGGCCGAGCGCGGCCGCGCCGGAGTGCGGGCGCTGGACCACTTCGTCAACGCCACGCTGTTTGACGGCTATGCCTGGGAGTCCGTCTCCTCGCATGCCTGGCGCGACCGGCACCGGCGCTGGGCGCAGTGGGTGATCTGGGTGACCGACCATTTCCAGCACGGCCATTGCCAGCGCGCCAACAAGCGCGAGCAACCCCTGGTGGACCTGATGCTGGCCAAAGGCCTGCACCGGCAGACGATTTTCTGACCATGCAGGTGCGGCGCCGTCACGTGCTGTACGTGGGCGGGTTCGACCCGCGCAGCCCGGCGTTGACGCACCGGCGCTACGCGGAGGAGGGTGCTCGCCAGGCCGCCGTGGGTGGCTACCGGTTGCAGGTGGGCCCCCGCGAGCGGGCCAACGACTGGTGCGACGCCTGGACCGTGCGGGCCGAGATGGACGGCGTGGCAACGGAGACCCGCTTCGAGTGTCTGCGCTGGGACGACATCGTGCGGGCGCATTGGGCGCGTGGGCCTTGGGGGGTGTTGCGTGCGACCGCGCTTGCCAGTTGGCATTTGTGGCGCGACGGCATCATGTGGCGCACGCTCAGAACGTCGTGGCCCGCCTTTCTGGCCTTGGGGTTGCCCAGCCTGTTGCTGGTGGCGGCCATGCTGGGCGGCGCGGGCCTGGGCTTGCTGGCCATGGCGACGCCTTGGTTGGCGGGTGGATTGGCGCTGGTCGGCATCGCGCTGGCGTGGCGACTGGTTGCGCGCGCCCACCTGCCCTGGCTGATGCGCAGCATGGCCATGCTGGTGCGGCAGGGACGCGGCCAGACACCTGCACTGGACGCGCGGGTGAACGCCTGGTCGGCGCACCTGGCTGCCGTGTTGCAGACCGCGCCCGCCGACGAGGTGCTGGTGGTCGGTCATAGCTCTGGCGCCATGCTGGCCATGCTGACGGCGGCCCGTGCCTTGCAAGGCCGGCCCGGCACCCGTCTGAGTTTGCTGACCCTGGGCCATTGCACCCAGATGCTCAGCCAGCAGCCCACGGCCCACGCCTTTCGCGCCGAGTTGGTGGCGTTGGCCCGTGCGGATGGGTTGACCTGGGTGGACGTCAGCGCCCCCCCCGACGCCTGTTGTATGGCTCTGGTATCGCCCACCTGGCATGCCGGCCTTGAACTCGCCGCCGCGCCCACCCCCACCCTGGTCAACCCCCGGTTCGCCCAGTTGTTCGATGCAGACCGCTACGCCGCCCTCAAGCGCGACCGCTATGGCTGCCATTTTCAGTACGTGATGGCCGGCCAGCGCCCAGGAACGTGGGACTACTTTGCCGCCACGGCCGGGCCACAGACACTGCGCACCCGCTTTGCGCCAGAAACAAGCGCCACCGGTTTCACCCGCTTCCAATTGCTGGGTGGCCCCCCGCCATGGTGAAGATCGTCATCATGACGCTGGGCAGCGCCGGCGACCTCCACCCCTTTTTGGCCGTGGCGCGGGCTCTGCACGAACAGGGCACCGACGTGTTGCTGGCCAGCCAGGCCTCTCATGAAGCCGAGGTTCGGGCACAGGGCGTGCGTTTCGCGGCCATCGCCACCGCCGAGGACGAGGCGCGCACCCTGGCTCACCCCGACCTGTGGCACCCCATTCGGGGTTTGGGTGTGCTGTGGCGTCATCTGGTGGTGCCGTCCATCGAGCCCAGCACCCAGCTGCTGGGCGCACTGAGCCGGAAAACTGGCGCCCTGCGTGTGCTGGCCTCCCCACTGGCCATAGGCGCACGCCTGGCCGCCGACCGTTGGCCTCTGCGTCTGACGCTGGCCCACACCGCACCCACCAGCCTGCGCAGTGTCGCGACGCCCATGTTTCTGGGCCCTTACCACGCACCCGACTGGCTACCCACCCGCGCCCGTCACTGGCTGTGGCAAGGTTTGGACGCCTGGCGACTGGAGCCCATGGCCCGCGCGACGCTCAATGTCTGGCGTCGCAATCAGGCGCTGCCGCCTTTGGTTGGGTCGGTGTTTGGCGACTGGTTGCACCGGGGCCAGCCATCATGCGGACTGTGGCCTCCCGAGTTTGCCGCGCCACCCGGCGATGTGCCACCTGGGTTCTGGCTGTGCGGCTTCCCGCTGTACGACGCCGGCTCGCCTGCCGGTCAGGACCGGGGTGAGGTGGTGCTCTACCCCGGCTCCGTGGCCACGCCCGCCGCCCAAGCCATGTGCGCCGCCAGTGAAGCACTGGCGGCCCAGGGCACGGCCTGTCGCCTGCTGGCGCCCGAGACACCTCGAGCGCATCTGCCCAGCCTGCTGGAGGCGGCCAAGGTCTTCGTCCATCACGGCGGCATTGGCGCCATCGCGCAGGGCTTGCGGGCGGGAGTGCATCAGCTCGTCATGCCCAGCGCCTACGATCAGCCCCAAAACGCCTGGCGCCTGGCCCAGCTCATGGGGGGCCCCGTCGGCACCCGCCCCGGCACCTTGCTGAACGACATACGCCAGTGCCTCCTGGCACCTCGCCCGGCGCCACGCGCTTGGCCGCTGTCCATTCCAGGTCAGCCCAATGCGGCCGTGCAGCAACTGGTCGACCATTTAAAGGCTGGCTGAAACGCACAAGAAAAAACCCCGAGCCTTGCGGACTCGGGGTTTCGAATATTAGCCTGACGATGTCCTACTTTCACACGGGAATCCGCACTATCATCGGCGCAGAGGCGTTTCACGATCCTGTTCGGGATGGGAAGGGGTGGTGCCACCTCGCTATGGTCATCAGGCTTAACTGGCTGCCGTGCTGCTTATTGAAGTGCAGCTAGGCGAATTCAAAGAATCGAATCGGGGATGATTGCGTAACCGGTTGGGTCACAACGGTTTACTCTAAGTCCTTGACGAGGTCGTCAAAGTTATAGGGTCAAGCCGCACGGGCAATTAGTACTGGTTAGCTTAACGCATTACTGCGCTTCCACACCCAGCCTATCAACGTCCTGGTCTAGAACGACCCTTCAGGGGGCTCAAGGCCCCGGCAAGACTCATCTTGAGACGAGTTTCCCGCTTAGATGCTTTCAGCGGTTATCTCTTCCGCACTTAGCTACTCGGCAATGCCATTGGCATGACAACCGATACACCAGCGGTGCGTCCACTCCGGTCCTCTCGTACTAGGAGCAGGCTCTCTCAATCTTGCAGCGCCCACGGAAGATAGGGACCAAACTGTCTCACGACGTTTTAAACCCAGCTCACGTACCTCTTTAAATGGCGAACAGCCATACCCTTGGGACCGACTACAGCCCCAGGATGAGATGAGCCGACATCGAGGTGCCAAACACCGCCGTCGATATGAACTCTTGGGCGGTATCAGCCTGTTATCCCCAGAGTACCTTTTATCCGTTGAGCGATGGCCCTTCCATACAGAACCACCGGATCACTTTGTCCTACTTTCGTACCTGCTCGACTTGTCAGTCTCGCAGTCAAGCACGCTTATGCCAATGCACTATCAACACGATTTCCGACCGTATTTAGCGTACCTTCGAACTCCTCCGTTACACTTTGGGAGGAGACCGCCCCAGTCAAACTGCCCACCATACACTGTCCCCAACCCGGATCACGGGCCAAGGTTAGAACCTCAAACACACCAGGGTGGTATTTCAAGGACGGCTCCACGGCACCTAGCGGCACCGCTTCAAAGCCTCCCACCTATCCTACACAGATCTGTTCAAAGTCCAATGTAAAGCTACAGTAAAGGTTCATGGGGTCTTTCCGTCTTTCCGCGGGGAGATTGCATCATCACAAACATTTCAACTTCG